>ENA-UOWO01001233-UOWO01001233.1-activated-sludge-metagenome-genome-assembly--contig:-NODE-1233-length-34786-cov-55.521609_pt1 | contig 34786 bp, 30 predicted proteins | sample MGYA00238148_ERZ761564 | MGnify/ENA primary metagenome ERZ761564 (study PRJEB28885, sample SAMN05720194) | activated sludge metagenome | isolation source: Anaerobic digester | place: USA...
TGAATTCCATATCCGGCAACCGTTCTCGGCTTTTGAGAATTTCGGGCGGGATCCATAACTTTCCGATATCGTGAAGGAGTCCTCCGGCGGTAAACCGATTGACAAGCTCCAAATCCCCTTTGAAATGCTCGAATGCTAATGTCGACCCGATAATGGCGACGTTCACTTGATGGGTGAACGTATAATCATCCATCCGCTTGAGTTTCGCCAGGTTCGGCCAGATATAGGCGCCGTAATTCTTCGCTACGGTTTCCGAGATCTCTTTGCTGATCTCTCGGGTCTTTTCGATGTCGATCCGCTTTTCTACGACGATTTGTTCATAGATGTCGTTGATCTGGGTTTCCAAGTACTCGATCTTTTCTTCTGCGAACAAGGGAGTGATCTCCGAAGCGGTTTCTGGCTGTTGAATAACGGATACCCACTGGATTCCACGCATTCGAAGCCTTCGGAGCAACTCATCATCGACGAGGTCCCCGTATTTTACGATCGTGTCGGAAGCATCTCCGCCCGTTATATTTTCGACAATCACATCTCCTCTATTCAACTCTTCGACGCGCTTCCATTTGATCAATACCCATAACCTCCACGATATAAGTCCCCGACTCGTTTTCGGTTTCCACTTCCTCCTCGTCTATCCTGAGGATCGGCCGGGCGATGGTATGTTCGCCTTTGGAAATGACGGACCCGATGCGTCCGTCGTTCAAACGAACGAGTGTCCCGGTCGGGTATAGTCCGGCGATCTCGACGAAAGCCCGCACAATATCAGGGTCGAATATGCCTTTGACGTTGTGTATGATCCACTTAAGCGCGTGATAAGGATCCAGGATGGATTTGCCGTTGACCTTCGTAATAAGCGTATCGTAAGCGTCGACGACGGATAAAACGCGGGAGAAAAAGTTGATGTTCTTTCCCTGAATACCCAACGGAAAACCGAATCCGTCAAAACGTTCGTGATGGTGAACGATTCCGCGAGAGACATCCGGTTCCAGGAAATCCGGATTCATCCGCTCGATCAGTTTAACCCCCAGGAAGGGATGCGCCCGAACCCGGTCGATAGGCGTCACGGCGAATTGTTTTAGGACGTTCTCGACGTAGAACAACGATTTTTCTTTGGTCGCGTGAATTAATCCAATATCGTGAAGAAGCGCCACTTTAACGATCTGGACAAGATAGTGCCAGGGTTGTCGGATATGCTGGCCGATCGCGGCGGCCAAGATGGCGCAATTGATACCATGCTTGACCACGAATCCCGGCGCGATATCGGTCATAAAATTCAAAATCGAGTGTTCGGTTTTGATGACCTCAGCGACGATATCGTTGGATAGGTCTTCTATATCTGTCAGATTCGCGATACCGGTTTCCAGAATGACGGAAGCGAAATCGTGAAAACGATCCATAGTCAGGTGGTATTTTTCGTCGGAAAGGATGAGGGGTAAATCCGGGACCAACATCTGTTGGCTGCTTTGGGCGATCTCGCTCTCGGCTTCCAGGGTCAGGTCTTTTTCCACACCGTCGCTTTCTTCTTCCACAGGTACCCAGGAAACATTACGATTTTTGAGGAACTGGAGCGTTTTCGAATCGATGACGGTTCCTTTGCCAATGAGCAAAACAAAACTATAGGGATCGAAGATATCCTCTGCATTCACACTTCCCGTGCGCACCTCGTCGATACGTGTCCACCGCGTTTTCACATTAGCTCTCCTTTCACCGCCGTAAAGGGTTACAAGAAAAACCCCCCATTCGTATATAGGTCCGTTTTCTTTATCGTTTCCGAGGACTTTCCTGGAATCACCATACTGACCACCCAAGGAGACGTGAAGTATTTTTCCAACGCGCTACGGATCTTTTCTACCGTAATGCCATCGATCCGTTGTTCCATCTCGTTCACGGAAAGCGGTTGACCAAAGGCGATTCCGGTATCCAAGTTACGCATCATGGTCGCGTACGTGCTTTCGGTTGACAGAAGCAGTTTCCCTTTCAGCCGTTCTTTGCCGTAGGCGAGTTCTGCTTCGCTGATACCGGTTTCGATCAGAAGGGACAACTGCCGCTTCAGCTCGTCCAAAAGGGGAATAATCTTCTCGCCGGTTGTCGCCGAATACAAGTAGAATACTCCGCCTAAGGGATAGGAAATCAAACCCGTATCGATGGCATAGACCAGCCCTTTTTTCTCGCGTATCTCGTGAAACAGCCGGGAACTCATCCCTCCGCTCAGGACCGTATTGAGAACTTGCAAAGCCTCATAATCGCCGTCTATTCGGCATGGCGCTTCGATGCCCATGAGCAGATGGATCTGCTGCAAATCCTCTTTTTCCTTGATGATGAGCGTCTGACGAGGGGAATAGATAATCTCCGGCTCTTTTCGGATCTTCCGTCCGTGGCGAAACCCCTCCAGATAATCTATCAGTTGCGGATCATAGTTACCCGCCAGGGAAAAGATCATATTTTCACAAACGTACTTCGAGTCATAAAATCCAAGAAGATCATCTCTCTTAAGAGAGATGATCGATTTTTCACTGCCCAATATCGGTTTACCATAGGGACAGTCGTGCCACACTTCCTGGAAAAAGTTCTCGTACACTTGCTCCGTCGGATCGTCTTCAGTCGAGTGGATCTCTTCCAGCACAACCTCTTTCTCCATATGGAACTGACTTTCGGGAAACTCGGCTTCGAAGCAAAGCGATTTCAGAATATCGATCGCGGTACGAGCTTGAAAATCGGGAACGCGGGCGAAATAGATCGTGCTTTCTTTGCCTGTAAAGGCATTGATGCTGCCTCCCGATTTTTCGATCGGCTCTTTCAACCCGAAAGCGTCTCGGGACTTCGTGCCCTTAAAGACCATATGCTCCGTGAAATGGGCAATTCCGTGTTTACGAACGGGTTCATACGAAGAACCAGCTTTAATCGCGATCCCAATACAAACTGAACGGACTCCCTCCATCCTTTGAGAGAAGACATTACCGAAAAGACACCGTTTCTTCGTGTTTTCCGAGAGTTTATTCTGCATCCATACCCCCGCCCGTAGGACGTCTTCTCGGATACGGGGGTTTCCTCGGGGGGCGGTTGGGTGATCCCGTTCTCGTGCTTACCGCTACTTTTCCGTCGATGATTCTTTTCAAATCAAGTTTGCCGGTTGGTTCGATCTTTCCGATGACCACTTGCACCGCGTCACCTATTTTCATCACTGTCGTGGCGTCCCGAACATTCTCTCCCATATTCGAGGTGTGCAGCAAACCGACCTTCCCTGGCGCGATTTCCACAAACACGCCATACTTTTCAACGCGCGTGACGACGCCTTCATATTTTTCCCCAATGACTAAGGGCGTAGACATGTTCTTGATGTATTGGTAGGCCAAGTTCGTTTTCTCGCGATCGACACCGGCTATGCTGACTTTCCCGGTTAAATCGTCCACATCGATATCCACTTCAAAGTCTTTCGTCAACCGTTTGATGGTTTTCCCGCCCGGACCGATCAATTCTCCGATCGACTCTGTTGGAATGTCGATTGAGACGATCATCGGCGCGTAGGGGGATACTTCCGGTTTCGGTTCTGATATGGCGTCGTTCATCAGATTCAGGATATGAAGCCGCGCTATTTTGGCTTGATTCAGCGCTTTTTTCATAATCTCCTGGGAGATACCGCTGACTTTGATATCCATTTGGAATCCCGTGACCCCATCTTTCGTTCCGGCCACTTTGAAGTCCATATCTCCGAGATGGTCTTCCATCCCGTTGATATCGCTCAAGACCTCGACGCCGTCTTTTTCAAAGATCATTCCCATGGCGACCCCTGCTACATGCTTCTTCACGGGAACGCCTGCTTCCATCAGCGCCAGTGAGGCTGAACAGATCGAAGCCATCGAAGAGGAGCCATTGGATTCCAGAATTTCCGAAACGACCCGAACGGTATAGGGAAATTCTCCTAAAGAAGGTAGAATGAACTTTACAGACCTTTCCGCCAGATGGCCGTGGCCGACTTCTCTCCTAGAGAGCCCTCTTAAGGGTTTTATTTCGCCGACTGAAAAGGCGGGGAAGTTGTAATGCAGCATAAACGACTTGTCGCCCTGTTGATAGATCGTATCGATCATCTGGGCATCATCGGGGCCTCCTAAGGTTACGATTCCCAAACTCTGGGTTTCGCCGCGCGTAAAGAGAGCCGAACCGTGCGTTCTTGGCAAAATGCCGATCTCGCATCGTATCTTGCGAATATCTTCGGGAGCTCTACCGTCGACGCGTTTGCGTTTCTCGATGATAAAGCGCCGCATCATATGCTGGAGCTTTTCTTCGTAAAGGCTGTCGGCCAACCGCATCTTCTTCTCTTGCTCTTCTTCCGGAAGGGTCTGAGAGAACGCTTGCAGCACTTCTTTCTTGTATTGAACCAAGGCGTTTTCCCGTTCTTTTTTCCCGAAAAGGAATAGCTTTTCTTCTAACGCGGCCGGATCGATCAAACCGGTCAGTCGGTGCGCTTCCTCATCAGATAAACTCGGTACGACAAAGCTCATTTTTTCGGGCAAAGCGAGCTCGGCGAAGATGTCGGCTTGAAAATCGCACAGTTGCCCGACAGCTTCATGCGCAGCCTGCAAGGCTTCCAGCAGAATCGGCTCTTCTACCTCTTTGGCTTCTCCCTCCACCATTAAAATCGCCTCTTTTGTCCCGGCGACCACCAGATCGATGGCGCTCTCACCGAGCTGCGCTTCGGTGGGGAAGAGAACCGGTTTTCCTTCCAAATAACCGACACGAACAGCCGCTACAATGCCTTGAAAAGGAATAATCGACGTATTGAGGGCGATCGATTCGCCCAGGATGCCTAAGGTATCCGCCGGAGAATCGTTGTCTAACGAAAAAACATTCGCAATAATCTGCACTTCATTGAAAAAACCATCCGGGAATAACGGCCGTATCGGTCGATCCATCAATCTGGCAGAAAGGATCGAACTCTCTCCGGATCTTCCTTCCCGCTTTAAAAAACCTCCGGGTATTTTCCCAGCCGCATAAAATTTTTCTTGAAATTCAACCGTAAGAGGGAAAAAGTCTCCCTCTTTCGCTTCCGTTGACACATTCGCGACGACCAGAACAACCGTGTCGCCCATCTGCACATAAGCGGAACCCGCGGATTGCTTGGCTACCCGCCCCAGTTCCACGTGGAAATGTTTTCCAAACATTTCTCTGTCCCAAGTCCTGTAATCCATTCTTTTCTCTCCTTTTTGTCTTATGCCTTATTCTACCATAACCGTTAAGAATGAAATTCACATTTTGATTTATCTAAGAATCGTCAATCTGTTATAATCCCCTGGATACTGAATCCCGAGACTATATCGGAAGAGATGAAAAACGTGCTGATCGCCGCTATTGTTCTGTCCGCTTTGCTGAACGGCGCCTTATTTGTTTTGTTGATCCGTTCGAAAAGAAACACACCGAATCCGACGGTGAAAGAGGAGTTTTTCACCTCTCGGATCGTCGCGCTCGAAAACGAAATTGCCGGCCTCCGCGTCGATAATGAATGCGTGACCGATCAGCTGAAGAGCCTTTCAACCTTGATCACGCAAGTATCGAAAGACGATCTGGTAGGAAAAGATACCTTTTTCAACGAAATCTTGAGGGGACTTCTCACACTATTCCCTGAAGCGGATTTTGGTTATATCGCCAAGATCGATCGGAATGATTGGTCCTTCGTGGCATGCCGAGGATATGATTTCGAAAGGCTGAAACCGTTTCGCTACCGGCGTGAGTTTTTTGGGCTCTTCCCAGTTCCCACTGAACTGGATAACGCCTCGGATGCCCTGATCGAGCGTGTCCCTCCCTATATGAAAGAGATCTTTTCCGAAGCCTTTCCCCAGGTATCCAGAAGCTTAACGATGGATCTGGAGGTGGGTGGGCAAGTTATCGGCAATTTCTGTATCAATATCCGAAAAGGTAACGCCGTTTCCTTTTCGGAAAGGACCCTGCGGGGTTTCCGGGACTACTGTCAAATCCTCGCATCACTCATGACCGTCCAGAAGTATATCGTGATGCAAGGCCGTTTTCAAAAAGATATCGTGTATTCTATGGTCAAAATCCTCGAGATATATGACAGCTACACAAAAGGCCACTCGGAGCATGTCGCGATGTTAGCCGAACAAATAGGTAAAACGTTGGGATTACCCGTTTCCGATCTTCAAACCCTCTACTGGGCCGGATTGGTCCACGATATCGGCAAGATTCTTGTCCCAACGAGCATCCTCAACAAACCCGGCAAATTGACCCTGGATGAATACGAAATGGTTAAGAAACACCCGGTTTGGGGATATCAAGTCTTGAATACTTCGGAAGAGTTGCAAGAGATCGCCTTTATCATCAAGCACCATCATGAACGATGGGACGGAAACGGTTATCCAGACAGACTCTCGGGAGTAGATATTCCGCTGTTGTCTCGGATCCTCGCTTTAGTGGATACCTACGATTCGATGACCAGCGACCGGGCATATCGCACCAGTCTCTCTCCTGAAGATGCGAAACACATCATCGCGCGGCTTAGTGGAAATCAGTTCGATCCCTCTCTGGTGGAGACCTTTCTTAGTTTACCATCCCAATGATAAGCGGATGGTTTTTTTCGTGTTGCCTTTATTAAAAGGAGTCCTATGATAGACGTTATCTTAAAAATCGCTTTGACCGTCCGTAACAATCCCGGGAAATTCGCCCTTTTGATTGGCTCGGGATTGTCTCAAAGCGCGGGGATTCCGACCGGGATCGAAGTCGTGCGATCGATCGTATCCGAACTCGCGAAAGCCAGCGGCATCGAAACGAAGGATCCGACGGAATGGTACCGCCTCCGTTTTGGAGAAGATCCAAACTATTCGGGGTTACTTGAGAAAATCTCTCAAACGCGGACGGAAAGAAAGGGCGTATTGCAGAAATATTTTGAAGCCACACCCCGGGAAAGCGCGGAAGGGGTGAAAGTCCCGACTGCCGCTCATCGCGCGATCGCCTCTCTAGTGTTGAAAGGGTATTTTCGTATGATCGTCACCACCAATTTTGATCGGCTACTGGAGAAAGCTTTAGAGGAAGAAGGGGTGATTCCGGACGTGGTTTCGACCGAAGATGCCATCTGGAGCGGTGCTTTAAACTACGTTCACTCGGATTGCACGATATGGAAGATCAACGGAGACTACAAAGACGCGCGGATTCGGAACCTCACCGGAGAGTTGGAAACCTATCCCGAAATCTACGAAAAATACTTTGAACGACTTTTCGAAGATTTCGGCTTGATCATCTGCGGCTGGTCCGCCAACTACGATGTTGCCCTCAGGAAAGCCCTCATTCGGTTTTCTAAAAAGCGATACGGCCTGTATTTTTGCCAACTTTCCCCCATCGCGCAAAATGAAAACGCCGCTTCGTTAGTTAACCTGTTGGGAGGCGAGTTTATCTCGATCAAATCAGGGGACGCCTTTTTTCAAGAGTTAAAGGACAAAGTCCTCGCTTTGGAAGAAGGAGAGTCTCGGGAACCCTTTTCGGAAAGTGTCGCGGTAAGGCTTGTTCAAGAATACGCCGTCAACCCTCAGAAGTCCGCCCTATTAAACTTGTTGTTTCAAGAAGAGATGCAAGCGCTTTATTCTTTCCTGTCGACGCTGTTGCCTTCGGAGACTTTTCTCACCCGTATACGCAAAACGGAAAACGCTTCCCGCAAACTGACCAAAATGCTGGGGTATTTGGTTTACACGGCTCCTGACGCAGAAAAAGACCTTCTCATCCGAAAGACTTTTCGGACTTTCATGGGATCAAAAGAACTCGAAGCGCACTACACGACAGAACACCTTCGACCCGTTCTGGACTATCCGGCGCTGTTATTCGCCTATGGTGTCGGAATCATGTCTCTGGAAAAAGACCGCTTTGCTTTTTTATATGAACTCCTGAGTATGACCACTTCTACGAAAAAAGGAGAATTGGAGCCGCTTTTCCTCCGCTGCCACCCGGATACGGTGTTCTATCGTATCCCGTCGTTATCTATCTCACATGAAGAAGCCGCTGGCGCAGAAAATGGCCCCCACTCTTGGCGGTATTATTTGCGAGATTTGCTTTGGGAGTTTTTTCAGGAGCATTTCGTGAACAGAACCTACTACGAAGGCCTGTTCAACTTGTTCGAGTTCTTCGTTAGTCTTTTGTGGACTTCTCGCGAAAGCGGCCGGATATCAGACGGACCGCTTGAAACGTCTCTGGGAATCTTCGCCGAGGAAGTGAACACAGATTCTCGACAGATGGCCATGGTTGCCGACTTCGTTTCCCGCATGCGAGAGTCAGAAAAGTCTCCCGTAGGGGAGACAGGCCGCTTCTGGATGGAATGGCGGCAAACCCTAATCGATCCGATGGAACGACTCTTGCAAAAGATCGGATTCTGATTCGACGAAAACCGTTTCTAAACAGGAGCGGCTTGCGGAGGAAATACCAATCACCCTCCTTCGGGAGTATCTTCCTTTTCAAGAAAGAGAGCAATCTCTTCATCTTTATATCCCATTGAACGGAGCAAATCGACGGCTTCTTCACCGGAAAGGATACCCTGACGATTCATTTGAACGACCTTTTGGACGTTCTCATCGGGTTGGACGAAGCGTTTGGCGTATTCTTTACGGTCGAAGTCGTCTTCAATCCCGACCGTCCGCGTCTCTTTGGCCGCACGGTTGGGGTCGCTCTCGGTCACCCGCAAACGCGCGTCACCCGAAACCGTCTGCAAAGTAATCTTGCCGTCCTCTCCATTTCCCAGGAGATACTCATTCTTCGCATTGTATCCGGGCCTTACATTCTGAAAATTTATTTCGCCGGAGATTGTCGAAAAGAAAAGGTGAGAATGGATATCAGCGGTTTCCAGAACGATATTACCGCTGACGCTTCGAAAACTCCAATCGATTCGCCTCTTCTCGCTGGAAGAAAATCGGATATCCCCGCTGATCGTATTGATTTTGGCCATAGCAGGAGCCTTATTGATGGTGATGTCGCCGGAAATATTGTCCACGTTCAATTCTTTTAAATCTCCAACTGCTTCGGAAACCTGTATGTCCCCGGATTTGCTCTTCAAATGAACCTTCTGGCAAGAATGGTCTCTCAAACCGATTTCGCCGCTAAAGGTATCCAGGACAAAACTGTCGCCGATGATCCCCCTTAGGTCAATATCGCCACTTTTCGTTGTGATCTTCCCCTCTTTCACATGCAAATTGGCGCCCCTGACATTGCCGCTCATGGTACTGATACGGCAGGAACGTCCCAGATTCAGGTTATCGAAAGAGACATCCCCGGACACGAGGTTTACGGAAACAAGCGGAAATCCTTCAGGAACGGAGATCTTCGCCGATTCCAAAGAGCCCTTCCACGTTCCGTCCCTCGTTTTTCCGATCGTGATGCCGAAAAAATTCACGTAGATATTCCGTTCGTTAAACCGTATGATCAAGCGTTTACCCTCTCGTATGATTTCGGGTTGGCCGATCGCGTCCCGCCAGTTCGCTTCCCAACTGATTTGGTTTCCATTCGCGTTCACCAGCGTGATATCAGCTTCCACCGCGTTGATGACAATCTCATCAATACCGTCTAGCGAGTGATTGGCATAGTCGGTGTAAAAATTTTGCGCCATGGTCGTTCCTCCTTTTGGTTATTCATAAACCGATCTACAATACTTTCTTGAGAAGCCATATGATGCCGGCGACCACGAGGATGAGGATGAGAATCGGGCCTAAGAGGGTGAAGATGCCGGCCAGTATGAAACCCACCAAAACAATCACTCCGATCGCGATCAGGATGCCCAGAATGGCGGGGAGAAATTTCAGAGCCAAAAACACGAGAAAGATCGCGCCCAGCACAGAGAGAATACTCATTAAGAAATAACCTCCTCTTTCTCCTTCAATTGGCGAAGCATCTCCATCGCCTGTTTCGAAGTGATCTCTTTCTTTTCCAGCATCTCGAGGATCTTTTGCGACTCGGTCTTTTCGGGATTCTCCTGAACTTCAAATCCCATCCTGCGAATGATTTCTTCCAATCTGTTCCGCGCGGTCGGGTAGGAGATGTCGAACTCCTTTTGTATCTCCGAAAGGTTGCCTTTATTCTTGATAAAGACTTTTAGGAACAAAAGCTGATCTTCGGACAGTTGAAGGAATTCGTCCATCTCAAATTTGCCGCGAATAACAGTCCCACATTTGCTGCACGTGTATTCGGAAACGTACAACGCGCCATTGCAGGCCGGGCAAGTCGTGAATGTTTTCCGCATTTTCCTTCCTCCTCTTTTAAGTTTTATGTATTCTACCATAAAAATATTGATTAGTCAATATATAATATAAACTTTATCAAGTTCTATTTCAACTTTATTTATATTTTCGCTCCCTCCCCCTCCGATTAGAAAAATGCTATAATCAGAACGCCGCGGCATGGCGACATGAAGCGGGTTTTCAAGAGGTTTTCAGATGAGGCTTCTCGTGGAAAAAGTATTCCAGTCACCCATAACCGTCCCCCGAGAAGAGAAGGAAGAAGGAGGAGTCACTATCGTCAGCGCTGTCTTTTGGTTGTTAGTCGTTACCGCGATATGGGGTACAACCTTCCCGCTGCAAAAAATGGTACTTGAAGGCGTTTCCCCGTTTGTTTACAATGCGATTCGATTTTGGATCGCCACGATCTTCGCCTTCATGATACAGCCGAAACAAAACTTCAAATACGGTATTCTGATCGGGTTGCTGTTAGCCGGAGGCTACATTTCCCAAACCTGGGGGCTTACCTTGACGACGGCTTCTAAGAGTGGCTTTATTACTTCCCTTTACATCATTTTCGTTCCGATTGTCTCCTACTTGTGGGAGAAAGAGCGTTTGACGCGTTTTCAAAAGATCGGGTTCCCGCTAGCCTTCGTCGGTTCCTATTTTTTATCAGGCGGAATCTCCGGTTTTAACTTTGGCGATTTTTTGACGCTGTTGTGTGCCCTCAGCTTCTCTGTTCACGTCGTGAGCCTGACTGTTTTCACCCGGAAAATACCCGAAAAAAACTTGATGGGGTGGCAGTTTGGCGCCGTCGCCATCACGAATACCCTCCTCGGATGGAACCAATCGTGGAGCGTGCCGTTACCCGCTTGGGGGGTGGCGCTATATACCGCGTGTTTTGCGACGGTTATCGGTATCTTTTTACAGATGAAGTACCAAAAAAAGATAGGCAGCAACACCGCAGCTTTAATATTTGTCGGGGAACCGATCTTTTCGACCTTTTTCGCCATGTTATTTCTGAATGAGCGCTTAACGGGCGTTCAATGGTTCGGGGCTTTTTTGCTTCTGGTCGCTTTGGCGTTCGCGTCGCTAAAAGTGAAAAAACCGAACCTTGGGGTGATCGGGTAACCGCTCGGTTTGCCTTTCCGTGATGGGCGGCGCTCGCGTATACATAGGCGTCTTCCGTCGAATAATTCTTTTTTTTCCGGAATCGGGCAACTTGCAAAAGCCGGTTTTATCTGGTAGAATATGCCAACGGAAGCCAGCGTAGCTCAGTCGGTAGAGCGGCTCACTCGTAATGAGCAGGTCACGGGTTCGATTCCTGTCGCTGGCTCCATATTTTTTGGAGGGTTTATCCGATCGATAGCGATCTTATTTCCGATATCTCCCGCGTTGTCGCTTCCTTCTTTTCTCGTTTTCCTGTTGAAAGCCGTTTCATTATAGCTGTTTCCGGCGGCGTCGATTCGATGGTATTGCTACATGTCATGCTCGAAGCGCTCGCTGAGCGGCGCGGGAATTTTTGCGTCGCGCATTTGAACCACGGGATCAGAGAAGCCTCCATATCTGAATACGCCGGTGTGCGACAACTTTGTGAAGGAGAAGGGGTCCTTTTTTTCGGTAGTGAGGTCGACATCCCGACCCTCCATAAAACAGTGTATCGCGGAAAAAGCCTGGAAGACGCCGCCAGAATCGAACGGCGCCGTTTCCTGAAACGGGCGGCGGAAGCATGGGGGGCAAGTTTTATCGTAACGGCCCACCAGCGAGACGACCTTTTGGAAACTTTTATGATGCGTCTGATGCGCGGAAGTGGATTATCTGGGTACGACTGCCTGAAAGCCATCGAACCCCCGTTCCTCAGGCCATTGCTGCCTTTTTGGAAAGCCGATCTCATTCGATATGCCGGGAACTGTCGAATCGCCTATTATGAAGACCACACCAACCAAGACAATCAATACCTCCGAAATCGTATCCGAAATGAGCTTATTCCTTTTTTGTCCTCGCGTTTCGGAAAAAACCTTCCGCATGTACTGGTCAGGGATCAAGAGCAACTGTCTTCGGCATCTCAGATGATGGAAGAACTATTGGAACCTTTCGTCCGCGGCGCCGTTTTTTCAGAGAAAGCGGTGTGTTTTTCGTGGAATGCGCTTAAAGAACGGTCGGACGCATTTTTATCCGAGCTGTTTGTCCGATCGTGCAAACGGTGGCGGGGGCATACCTATGGTATCGAGTCGGTAAAAATGACTCAGGCGATCGGGAGATTAAGGCTGGCCGGTAGTTTTGCTTTGCCTTTTCGACATGACTTATGGTTCTTCCGTGAATATGATCGATGCGGTTTTACGTCTGAGAAACCGGAAAGAATCGATTACGAGGATAGGTTTCGTCGACCCCCCGCGGAGGGTTCATGGGAAAACCCCGACTATCCGTTACATTTCCGAACGCACGGTGGAAGGAGGATAACGCTCACTGCAGAGCGGGGATTAAAACCAGAAGCGATAGACTATTTGGAAAGCGAGCGTTGGACGGCATTATTGGACGAAGACAAGATACGATTTCCTCTGATCCTTCGCGCTCCCGGGCCTGGGGATCGCTTCCGGCCATTGGGGATGAGGGAGGATAAAAAAATAACCCGTTTTTGTACGGACCAAAAAATATCTATAAAAGACCGGAGCGAATTGCTGCTGCTAATCAATCAGAAAAGTGATATAATTTGGTGTATCGGGATCCGGATAGCGGATACCGTAAAGATTACGCGTGACACGCGCCGCGTTCTTCGCGTTAAGTGTCAGTTTGAACCCGAAAAGGGAATTGAAGGGAGGGAGCGGAGTATTCCGCAGTTTTTTGATTAAACAGAAAAAAGATATAACAGGATTGGAAGAAACCCCACAAGACGCCATTTATTCTTTCGCTTCGGATTCGGACGACCAAGATTCCAATCAAGATCCCAAAAGAAACCCGCGTTTTATGCCTAATAAAAAGCCGCCAAGGCCGACCAATCAGCTATTCTTTTTGCTCTTGATGGTGTTTTTGGTCGTTTTGATCTTCTTAGCTTACAAAAGCCCAAGTTTTTCCAGTGTTCAGGCGGTCGATTTTTCGACGTTCTGGACGATGGTCAAAGACGGCAAGGTTCGCGAAGTGGTGATTGAAGATACCGGAAATGTTCAATTCAAAACATCCACAGGTTTCCAGGAAACATTATATGAAACTTACGTGCCTTGGGTGATGAACAACCCGGATATTCTCGGAGAATTGATTGAGCAAGGAGTGAAGATCAAAAGCCAGAAAAGCTCTGGCGATTTTATCTGGGCTTTACTGTTGAACATACTCCCGTTGTTGATTTTCGTGTTCATTTTTTTCGGGATGATGCGGTCGATGTCCGGCAAAAACAATCAAGCTTTCACCTTCACAAAAAGCCCGGCGCGGATGGTCTCCTCAGGCAAAAAACGGATCACTTTCAAAGATGTCGCAGGCGTAGACGAAGCGGTAGAAGATTTACAGGAGCTCGTGATATTTTTAAAAAACCCGCAAAAATTTGAGAAGATGAAAGCGCGAATGCCGAAAGGGGTCTTGCTCGTGGGTCCTCCGGGAACCGGGAAGACGTTAATGGCAAGAGCGGTCGCCGGAGAAGCGAATGTCCCGTTTTTCCATATGAGCGGTTCGGATTTTGTGGAGCTATTTGTCGGAGTTGGAGCGGCGCGTGTCAGAGACCTCTTTAATCAAGCGAAAAGCGCGGCCCCGTCCGTTATCTTTATCGATGAAATCGACGCGGTCGGTCGGCACCGTGGCGCCGGTCTGGGAGGCGGTCACGATGAACGGGAACAGACCTTAAACCAGATTTTGGTGGAGATGGATGGGTTCGAAGTCAATGAAGGGGTCATCGTGATGGCGGCCACAAACCGGCCGGATATACTGGATCCCGCTTTGTTGAGACCGGGACGTTTTGATCGAAAAGTCGTGGTTGATCCGCCAGATGTGAAAGGCAGAGAGTCGATCTTAAATATCTATCTTAAAAAGCGCCCATTGGATCCTGAAATCGAGGTATCCGTTTTAGCCCGACGCACCCCTGGTTTTGTAGGCGCCGATCTCGAAAACCTATGCAATGAAGCCGCTTTGCTGGCGATTCGAGGGAGCAAGGAATTGATCGGCATGCCCGAGCTGGAAGAAGCGATCGACCGCGTTATTGCCGGTCCTGAGCGTAAAAGCCGTATCATCAGCCAAAAGGAAAAACGGATCATCGCTTACCACGAATTAGGTCACGCTCTCGTTTCAAGCGCTTTAAAAAATGCCGATCCGGTCCATCGGGTATCGATCATTCCGAGAGGGCACTCGTCTCTCGGACATACGCTGCAGCTTCCGTTGGAAGACAAATACCTGATGAGCAGATCAGAATTATTCGACAAAATCAGCGCGATGCTGGGCGGGCGCGCGGCCGAAGAGATCGTGTTCGAGGAAATCACCAGCGGCGCCTCGAATGATATAGAGCGGGCCACCGAACTGGCGCGGACAATGGTCTGCCAACTCGGGATGAGTTCCGCCCTCGGTCCGATCTCGTGGGGAAAAGAGGAGCAGGAAGTCTTCCTCGGCCGGGATATCTCCCGGATGAAGAATTTTAGTGATGAAACCGCCAAAGTAATCGACGAAGAAGTGAAAAAAATCATTGAGAAGTGCTATAATCGTGCGAAAGAGATGATCCGCAAGTATAAAGGGCTGTTAGATCGCCTCGCGGAGATTTTACTCGAAAAGGAAGTCATCGACGGCGAATTTTTGCGAGAAATGCTGAACTCGGAGATGGCAAAAGAGAATCATAAACAGAGCGAAATGCCGATAGAGCCTAAGTTGATCAAGGAACTGGGATAGTCGGTCCGTAAAAACGGGATGAAAAAGAGAAACCTATGGCTGGTTCTTTTAGCGTTAGTGGTGACGGTCGGATACGGTATCGCGTTGTCTGCGGGAGGGGGTTTTTTTTATCTTGAGGAATTCCCCTATCCCGTAATAAACGCCGCTATCACGCATCGCTATTTTTCGATCGAGCAAAGCACAGCTTATATTGACGGTTTCGGATTTGCGAATTTTGTGGACCTTTATGGTAAGATTGACTGGGTGATCACACCCATCGTGGGTTTGGGAACTTGTTGGGGATTTTCTTATGATGACCTTCTCTTTTTTGAAAGAGGTGGGATATATGTTGGCGGGGGTGTTCTCTTGAACCACGGTCATTACTCTCTTCAATTAGTCCTCAAACACTATATCCCGTTTTTTCAGGAGATCGTCTTTTCTCCTTCGATACAACTCATAGGAAGATTTAAAATAGGAGAGTGGTGGGAGTGAAAAAGTTTTTTTTGTTGTTTGTCATGACTTCTTGTGTGATTTTTTTGTTTACGGGGTGTATTAAGCCGGCTTCAAGCATTACGGTAACGATCGACAGTCCTGCCTCGATCACAGTCGGTTCCACGGCGAACTTCTCCGTCAAACTTTCCTCATCGAAGATGGGGGGCATCGGCAACCTCTTCGCGAAAGACCCGGTTATCTCAAAAGTGACATGGAAATTTACGCATACGACCGATACGAGCAAGAACTTCCAGTTCACTTCCGCATCCGCGACGACCACCTATGTCTTCGCATCGCCCAATACCTTCAATACGGGAACCTTCGTATTATCCGTTACCGCGGAAGACAAAGACGGAAATGCTTACTCATCGAAAGCGACCAACAACAAGTCCGTGGAAATCAAACACAGTATACCTGCCTATACCCTCCAACCGCGGAATATCGGGGATCAAGACATCTCTCTATCCGATTTGAAGAAAAACCAAACGGTTAAATTCGTCATGACGAGTTTAAGCAGTCAAGGTATCTCGGCAAGCCAGATACAAAACTATCAAGTGCGATGGGCGCTGGCGGCATGGAACGCGTCGACGTCAACTTACGACGAAATATCGAGCCTCGTTCAGGATTACCGCACCTTCGCCACGTCAAACACCTACCAGGTGTCTATTCCGGGAAAAGGGAAGTATGCTTTGAACATCTACATCAAAGATATCTTCGGCAACGTGACGGCCTTTTTAAAAGCGAAGACCTTCGAAGTTTTATTTGCCATCCCCGAAGCCCCGCAGTTGCTGGAACACCGTTGGACCGAAGACGGAAAAAAATACCGGATGGTCTTTTCAAGCTCTGCCGACGCCTATTATTATGAAATTTACCGGCAAGCGGTTACCGTGTCCGGAGAAAGAATTCAAACCTCTTCGATCGAGGAGTTTATCGGGAGAGCCTTCGTGACCGGATCTGAAAACGTCGTCTTCGAAGACCCGCGCCCCGTTAAAGGATGGGTCGTCTATTCCGTATACGCCATCGATGGCGGCGGAACCTCCGTCGGAACCGAATTCTCCATCAATGTAGCGAATCGGGCGCCGGAAAAAGTGAAACTGATCGCACCAATCGGGTTCATTACTTCCGTTCCTGACCCGATCTCCGGCGTGTGGGCGTATTGGACGGAAGGGGAAGACGTCGATCCGGGAGATACCGTCACCTATCAAGTCTATGTGAAAGAAAGCTCGAATTTTGTGCTCGTCAATACTGTCACCACAAAAAGCGCTTCCTTAAACTACCAGTTCACCAACGGCGTGATCTATTCGATACGCGTCGATTCTACTGATGGGGTCAATACCACCACCGGGGACGTCAACTCCTTCTGGATCAAAGACGGTATCGTGCAACCGCCGGTTATAGAGGAAGTCAATATCAACTACCTTCCCGATCACTATTATCGGCCGATACGCATTACCTTCACCCATGAGAATCCCTACGGAGCGCTGGCCGGAATCCTTACCAGATATGTCATCCAGTTCTCGAAGTATTCCTCTTTCCCGCCGATCTATACCTTTGAGAGAGAGGTTTGGGAGCCCGGAACCTACAATTTCGAGCTGCCTGTCAGTTATGCGCCAGCGGGGGAGCCTTTATACGCCCGCGTTAAAGCGGTTGTTTCATCCAATCGTGTCATCTTCCAGAGCAACTGGTCAAACGTCTTTTTAGTCAAAAAATAATCGGAGAGGTGAGGATTATCAATCGCGATAGCTACCAAAAACACGTCAAGGAAGCGGCGGAGTACATCGGAAAATACCTTTCAGATAGGCCAAAATTAAGCATCGTCCTTGGTTCGGGACTCGGAGGCGTTTCGTCTTCTCTCTCCGACCCATTGACCATTCAATACAAAGATATCCCGCATTTCCCTGTTTCGACGGCGCCGGGGCATAAAGGGGAGCTGGTCTTTGGAAAGATCGGCGCTGTACAAACGCTTCTGATGAGTGGAAGGCTTCATCCCTACGAAGGCTTTTCGATGCAAGAGATCGTCTTCCCGATTCGCGTCATGCAACTGCTCGGCGTGCAAATGCTGTTCGTTACGAATGCTTCCGGTGGTCTGAATCCCGATTTTGAACCCGGAACGCCGATGTTGATAACCGATCACATCAACTTTATGGGGAACAACCCGCTGGTCGGGCCAAACTTCGATGCCTGGGGTCCCCGTTTTCCGGATATGTCTGAGGTTTATGATCTCGAACTCCGGAAAATGGCCGTCGATGCCGCCAGAGAACTCGGAATCAAATTGCAGGAAGGTGTCTACGTCGGTGTGACCGGCCCGAATTTCGAAACGCCCGCTGAGTTGCGGATGCTTCGTCGCATGGGTGCGGATGCGGTCGGAATGTCGACCGTTCCGGAAGTGATTTGCGCGGTTCACGCCGGATTGCGCGTTCTGGGAATCTCTGCGATAACAGACCGCGCCGTCGCGGAAGGATTGGAGCCGCTCACGGCCGAACAGGTTCTGGAAATCGCCGAGAAGACCGGTCACAAAATCGCGTCGATCTTTTTAAAAATAACAGAAAAGGTATAGTTCGGCCTTGATATGGTTGATAATGCGATTTTAGGCCTTGTACAAGGCTTAACAGAATTTTTACCGGTGTCCAGTTCTGGGCACCTTTTTTTGGTAAGCCGATGGATAGGCTTTGATCTCAGCCTGGCGTTGGCGGTTGGGCTGCACTTCGCGACCCTGCTGGCCGTTATCCTCTATTTACGCAAGGAGTGTTGGGAGATCCTAACGGGAATGGTTCGTTTGGATAAAACTTACTGGGGGTTGTTTTTCCGACTCCTACTCGCCAGCTTCCCCGCCGCTCTCGTCGGTTTTCTAGTCAAAGATACGGTCGAAACGACCTTTGCCAGCCAAACGGCTATCGGTATCAGTCTTTTGATCACCGGCGGGTTTTTATTCCTGTCCGATTTTTTGAAACCGAAAGGGAATCTTTCTCTTTCGCTGACTCAGATTACGTGGCAACAAGCGATCGTGATCGGATTGTTCCAATCTGTCTCCGTTCTGCCGGGGATCTCTCGGAGCGGACTGACTCTGGTCGGTTGTTTGCTCGTCGGGCTCCCGAGAGAATTGGCCTTTCGTTTTGCTTTTCTCTTGTCAATACCTGTCATCTTAGGTTCGGGACTTTTGGAAATGGGTTCATTTTCCTTTTCCCCGGAGGTATTGGTCGGATGTGTGATCGCTTTCTTCATCGCGTTTTTTGCTCTTTATCTCATTCGAAAGATCGCTTTAATGAGCCGCTTGCGATATTTCGCCTATTACTGCTGGATCCTCGGATCGCTTATCTTGCTTGCTTTAAGATAACATCTGTCTCCTTAAGCGAAAAAAACGCGAAGACTGGTCAGCCTTCGCGTTTTTTTTAACAGGATTCTATCAATGGTTTTGGGGTTTTCGTAGATTATCTGCGGAAACTATCGCTTTACGCTAACGCCAATGGGTTGCTGACGTCTTAAGACAGCAGCGCGGAAACCTTATCCCGCGTTATTCGGTGCATTGAATCCAGAGAAGAAGGATCTAATCTCAAAATCCCCGCCCTTAAGTCCAGGAAACCTGATTTTTCAAAGGTTTCCGCTTCGAGGAGTCGCGGTATTTCTCCTTTTTCAGGGTTTTCTAGAACGCGATCTTTTTTACTTTCGTTTTTTATGATCCGGTCATTTTGCGGCGCATTTCCGGATAGACGTTCTATACCCATATCCTCACCTTCTGAACCTTCAGATTGTCGACTCTTTTTATTATAGCACATGAAGAAACGTTTTCTCATCCTGGGTGCGTGTCAAGTTATGGGGTGTACTAAGAAATATGGCCGGAATCGATCGCACCGTTTTTAGTCTATTCATCAGATTTTACGAGGAATAATTTTTCCTAAAAGCTTATTAGATTTATTATGTATTCGGTGAAAATTCCCTAAAACGCTTCCGAACTTCCCCCCCCCTTTTGCGGTACAATTATCTCGGTTGTTAGGGTGGCTCCTTCGGGGGCCATTCTTTTTCTCTCCTCTTCCTTCACTTTTATCCACCCCTTTAGTGTAGCCATACGAAAATATGAATCGGTTCTCATTTTCTAAATAGGTCGAATAACCTCCCGCGTCATCATCGGATGCGTCGGCTGAGGAAGGTAATTTTGAAACGAGATAGCGAAAAACGGAGATATTTCTCGAAAACTCGCGCTTCCCGGCGTATTCCAAACCTATTCTCTTATTTATAGTCGTTAACTATTTTTTTGCCGGTTATTCCTGATTGATAAATGCGGAGTGTTGGAATATACTCATCATACGTAAGACGTATGATGAGTATATTGAACGAAAGAGGGACATAATGGAAAAAAGAAAACCGCTTTACGAGATTATCTATTCCAAGATTAAAGAAGAACTTCAACACATGCCGGACGGGTCGCAATTGCCTTCGATTGACCGCCTGTGTGAAGATTTCGGCGCCAGTAAGACCGTGTTGCGCGAAGCGATTACGGCGTTGGAAAAAGACGGTTTGGTTGTACGGAGACAGGGTTTGGGGACATTCGTCGTGAAAGAGAGCGGCGTGGTGCATACCGGTATCGAATACCTGCGAGGCCTTAATCGGATCATATCTTCCTCGGGCAAATCTCCTAAGCTATCGTTTGATCACAGTTTTTCCAAACCTGCGGAAAAAGAGATCGCGATGCGATTAGAGCGTCCAATCGGAGAAACCGTTGTCATAGCCGAACGCACTTATGAAGCCGACGGGATCCCGGCGATTTTTGCAAGGACGTACTTTGCCGCCGAACTCATCGATGGGGGCGCGGAAAAGTTGCTTTCAGTTCTCAAAACGCCTCAATCCCAAGCTCTAACGTTGTTTGATTTGCTGGAAGCCTTCTTCCAAAACCCCATCAAATACGCAATCGCTGAAATCGAATCGGAAAACGTGGACAGCGAAATTGCCGAAAGGCTCCACATGAAGCAGGGCGATTCGATCGTTTTGCTGAAGGAAGTGCACCGTAATCATCACAATACCGCGTTGCTGTATTCAGAAGATTATATCAACACCAAAATATTCCGTATCCACGTTTTACGGAAAAAGATCTGAAGGAGGGTTGTATGGAAGACTATCGGGAAGCCACCGGCTTAGAAAATACGGTTCAATATCATATTGAATGCGGGCCAGGGGATATCGCCCCCGTCGTGATCGTGCCCGGGGATCAGGGACGCGTCGAAAAAATCATCCGAAAGATGGACAAACCGAAAAAAGTTGCTGAAAATCGCGGACTGATCACTTACACCGGGGAGTACCGCACTTATCCGGTATCGGTAACCTCAACCGGTATGGGAGGGCCTTCGGCCAGCATCGTGTATGAAGAACTGATCAATATCGGGGCTAAAGTCCTGATCCGCATCGGAAGTGTCGCCGGGCTTCAGGAAAGCGTTCGAGAGGGCGATATCGTGGTTCCTTACGGCTGTATTCGCGATGACGGGGCTTCCTCCTACTACGTTCCGGACAATTACCCGGCCGTCCCTTCTCCTGATGTCTTTCATGCGTTGGCATCCAGCGCGAAAAAGCAAGGATACCCCATTGTTACGGGCATTAACTGGACGCATTCCTGTTTTTATAAAAGAGATCCCGATTATTTCCAAAATTGGAGCCGTCGAAGAGTGGTGACGATGGAGATGGAGTCCTCCGCTTTGTTTGTTGTTTCAACGTTGCGGGGTATTAAATCAGGATTCATAGGGGTTTGCTTCGCCAACCGATTCAAACAGTCTCAGGGTCGAAAAATGGATCTATCTGTGGAAAACCCAAGACGAAGCATCATTGAGGAAGGTGTGGATCGCGCGATAACCATCACCTTTGAAGCGATTGGTTCGCTCTATAACGAGCATTTGGTGGAACCATCATAAAAAGGAGGATTAAGCATGAAGAAAACTTGGATCGTTTTTCTGTTACTGACCTTGACCGTTTTTTTATTCGCCACAGAATTAAGACTGTCCAGTGAAGTGGGTATCCATACGGATGCCTGGAAGACCAGAATGGCCGGATTTACCGCTGAAAAAGGAGTGCAGGTTGGAATTCAACAATTCCCGTATGCGAATTACCTCGATCAATTGATGTTAGGATATACTTCCGGTAGAGTTGACATTGATGTTCCTTATATCTCCTTATTATGGTATCCCGCGTTAGCTACCGCGGGGTATATATACCCGATTAGCGATATTCCGGGATATGAAGCGCTCAACGAAAAAGACATCCCAGGGATTCGCAACTCGAAACTGAATGGGAAGACCTATGTGATTCCGTATATGAACGAATTGGGCGGGATTATTTACAGAAAGGACTTGTTCGACGACCCCACAGAAAAGGCGAACTTTCTGAAAGCGTATGGTTATGAGCTTCAGCCTCCCGTTACGCTTGAACAGTACCGCGATGTGGCGGAATTTTTCCACCGCCCTCCGGAACTCTATGGCGTGACGTTGATGGGCCGACGCAGTATCTTCCTGGCGACGCATTTCATGCAGCGGTTATGGGCAAACGGAGGAGCGCTTTTGGACATCAACATGCGTCCGATATTCAATTCCGAAGCGGGTATGAAAGCGCTTGAAGATGTCGCCTTTATGTTCAATTTTGCGAATCCAGCGGCGCGGAACTATGATTTTCAAGAAGCGCTCAATGAGTTTATCAGTGGACGAAGCGCGATGGCGGAAGTTTGGACGACTGGTATGTTCTATGTTAATGATGCGAATCGGTCGAAAATCGTTGGAAAAGGCTCTTTCACTGGATTTCCACGCCCCGAAAACCGATTGGGCGAAAAGTTGCCGATGTTGTACATCTCTTGGGGATTCTCCGTGAGCCAGGCGGCGCCCGACAAGAAAGCGGCTTTAGAATGGTTGGTTTATGTGACGGAAACAAAAAATGAAGTGGAAGCCGCGCCGACCGGTAACATCCCGGCGCGATTTTCTGCCTTAAACAGTCCGGACCTTCTTTCCGTTTACCCCTGGATCGGCGATTTCAGCAAAGCGATGGAAAATTGTATACCAACCCCGATTGTCCCATTGATTCCAGAAGGGAGCAGCATCGTGGGTGCCATCATCGCCCCGGCGGTTTCAGAATTCCTTGCCGGAACAAAAACAGCCGAGAAAGCGCTCAATGACGCGGTAAAGGAAGTAGACCGATTGATGAGAGAAAACTTTTACTATTAATCCCTCTTTTTTAGCGCCTCTTCTTTAGAGGCGCTTTTTTATAGGGCGCCGTAAAAAAAATCCCGGTGAGGAGCGTTTATGGAATCTAAAATCAGAAGAAAAGGATATCCCTATATCCTTCCGGCGTTATTGTTTATTATCTTCGTTTTCTTCGTTCCCGTCGCTTATACGGTTGTTATGTCCTTTTTGAGGTGGAATCTTCTCAGACCGGATTTAGGGGTTAGATCTGCGGGCTTCAGCAACTATGTACGGCTATTTACCGATGTTTTCACGCTCGAAACGATCGGTAGAACGTTTTATTTCGTGATCGGGTCGGTATTAGTGGAATTAGTTGCCGGGTTTATCGTCGCATTGGCTTTGGATACGGAATTTAAGGGGTGGAAGATTGTTCAGTCGATCCTTCTGACCCCGTTCATGATTGCGCCGGTCGTCGTGGGGTTTGTGTGGCGTTTTATTCTTAATAGCGATTACGGTCCCGTTATTCATTTTTTCAAACAAATCGGGTTGGGAGCCTTTGTCGCCGATCCCTTGCTGTCTAACCCGCATGCCGTAATTCCAGTTCTCATCCTAACCGATGCATGGGAGTACACCCCTTTCGTTGTTCTCGTGCTGTTGGCCGGATTGAAGGCTATTCCCCAAGAACCTTTCGAAGCGGCCATTGTTGATGGCGCTTCGTTGTGGAAACGCTTTCGTTATATTACGCTGCCTCTCTTAAAACCTTCCATATTGGTGGTCATTGTTATCCGAACGCTCACGTCTTTAAGAGTTTTCGATATTGTTTTCATTATGACGGGCGGAGGTCCCGGCACTTCCAGCGAAACGTTGGCTTTCTATGGATATCGAACCGCTTTTCAGTCGTATAACATTGGTTTCTCTTCGGCGATTAATATGCTGACATTTGGTATCGCCATCGGATTCACCCTATTTTATATGAAGATCGTCGGTGGTGGTAAAAATGCGGAATAGAAAAAGAACGGCTCTTAAAACGCTCGTTTTTTTGATCGTTATCGGGGCGTTGTTATGGACGCTGATCCCGCTGGCTTGGATATTCCTTTCCTCTTTCAAGTATGAAGCGGACCAATTTTCTGTCCCGCCGCGCTGGTTTCCGGGTAGACTCACGCTCCAGAATTACGCGAAGTTCTTCGGAAATGCAGAATTTGTTCGTTCCTTTCTGAACAGTATTATGGTAACGCTTTTATCCACGTTGATCGCTTTAGGGTTAGGCGTCCCGGCCGCTTACTCTTTGGCGAGGTTTAATTGGAAGCATTCGAATTCTATCGCTTTTGTAATTTTGCTTGCTCGTATGACGCCTCCTATCGTTATGGTTCTTCCGTTTTTTATGATCGCGCGGTATACGAACCTGTCGAATACTGTTATCCCAATCGTCATCGCTCTTTCGTTTTTCAGCGTTCCTTTCGCCGTATGGATGATGCGGGGTTTCTTTCAGGAAATCCCCGTATCTATTGAAGAAGCGGCGTTAATAGATGGTTGCACAAGATTTCAAGCCCTTCGTAAAATCATTTTGCCTCTTGTTTTACCCGGTATATCGGCAACTTCTATTTTGTGCGCGTTGATCTCCTGGAACGAATTTTTGTTTTCGTTGGTATTAACGGGTAAAGACACACGAACCTTGCCGGTCCTCGTCAATATGTTCGTCAGTGAAAGAAATATCGAATGGGGTGTCATGAGCGCGGCCGCCATTGTGATTGTCCTTCCGATGGTGATTTTCGGAATGATTGTACAAAACGATCTGGTCAGAGGCTTGACGATGGGGAGCAATAAGTAAGCGTTCGGAATGCTTTTTTAATAAGATTTCAAAGGTTTTTTCAGGTTATGTGCTTCAATCATCGGGTTTCTATGCCCGAAACTCCCTAATACACGAGGTTTGAGGTGGCCGCTTAATTTATTGAGTTTCCCGCTCAAAAACTGCCCGAAAAACGTTATGAGCAGGATGAGTACCGAAATAGACGAAAGCAATTCCATTCCGCCCGTGTCCGATCTTAAGTTATACAGGAGAACGCCGATGGTAGCCGTCTTCGGCGTATGGAGCAGGAGAGAAATCGGTATTTCCCGTAGGATGAACAGCATCGTCAGAATGAATCCGGTTTTCATACCCGCGCGCAGTTGCGGCAAGAGAATGCGGGTAAAAATTTGGAATCTCCCTGCGCCTTCGACAGCCGCCATCTCTTCGATATCGATCGGCATATTTTTCAACAGCCCCGCGATATTATTGTACGCAAAGGGAAGGCAAGCGGCGGAGTAAGCAATCCATAAAGCCCAAGGGGTTCCGTAAAACTTTAAAGGCAAACGGTTCCAAGCATAAACGCCGGCGACGGCCAAGACAATCTCCGGCACGGCGGCCGGCATTGTGTTGAGAAAAGCTAACAAACGATTACCAAAGAATTTGACCCGCGCAACGTAATAGCCGCTCATACTGGCTAAGAGCGTTTCTTCCGATGCGCTTTTTGCGCCGTTAACCGTTGTTTCTTCCTTAAGGGCGCGTTCTGTTCGAGCAGTTCGTTGAGCCGGTTTTTATCGCCGTTTTTTGAGCGAAAGAAGTCGGAATATTAGATCTTTGTAGATATTTCAAGATTCAAGGTATTTTTTTATTTTTGAGAGAGCGGAGATTTTTTCAGAAAAGACGGTTTTTGTCTGAAACAAACCGCTCTTCTTTTCCGGCGGCAATCGGTTTTCCAAGTGAGAAAACAGTAAGCGCGATCGATGACGGGAAAGATAAGTGATGCGATATGCCTCCTTTCGCACGGTTATACATAAGATGTAGGTGGCGAACTTTCCAGTTTCCAACGAGATGGACTTGATGGATTCGTACGAGAACCGTTCGCATTGATCGCGCTTTTTGGATAGCAATAAGAGGGCGCTCGGCGTTGTGATAACGAAGAAAAGACGATTTTTATATATTCCAGAGCTGATCGCGGTTATCTTTTCTTCCGAAGGAAAAAACCGGCGAATAACGCCGAGTTTTTTTTCTCTGAAGCGAAACGCATCGTCTATGCTTTTCCCTTTATGAAACCGCCAGGAAGCCATTAGTTCTCTCGAGATCGATTCGGTCATCGCCTCTTCTATTTCTGCTTTTTTTTCCGGGTTTAATAAGTAGAACCCGTCGCTTAAAAGGACAGTGGCCGTATCCACCAGAGGGCGCATCATTTCTTCAAACGTGTTTTCGAAGTCCGTATTGAACGCGAACCCGAACTGGAATTCACTTAACGCCGGCAAATATCCCGGCTTAAAATATTGGTTCAGCGTGTCGATCAACTCGTTTTTTGCGGCTTTCTGCCGATCAAGGAGCGTGTAAACGATAACAGCGCGAAACGAACCTCCCTTATGCGCTTTCCACTTCTGGGCATAAAACCCGCCGTGTTTCTCAAAATCGATCTCTTCGCCTTTCAACACGGATAAAGTTTCCCTGAACAAACCGATACAATCGAGGAAAATTCGGAGAGCGATAAAGATACCGACAATAGAGTCGACGACTCGGATGCCGAAGAGAGAGAAAACCGCTCCCAAAATCACCAACAATGAAACGTAGATGTGGTTTTTCGAGTCAACTGATTGGGAAACGAGCGCGAAATTCCGCTCACGGATTCCGATGAATTTTTGGTAAAACGATAAGAATAGAGCGACGAAGAAAGCCAATGACTCAACGGCGATAACGGCCGCCGGATGAGATAATACGTTTGGGATCCCTTTCAGAACGTCTAATATGCCGCCAAGACTGTCCCAAAAGATGCCGACGGAGGTGACCAGCATCATGAGGATCACAACCATCGTTCCGACAACTTCTTTTCGTTTTTTGACGCTCCAATAGACCACGCCGGCTGAAAGCGTGTCGATCGCGGCATCCGCCCCGTCTGCCAATAACCCCGCGCTCGAGCTGATGGCGCCAACTATCAGTTTGGTACACGCCAGTAACGCATCGATGAAGATCGTGTTTTTCGTCGCCCCTTCAGCCGATAATACGTGTTTATGAACCCAGCGAGCCGCTTTTTGCAACGTTTCTTTTGAGGATTCCGCTTGTTTTTTTCCGGTTTCCGTCAGCGTATAACGCTCGTTGTTTCCTTCGAGCAACCCCTCTTTGACCAATGTATCGCATACGTTTTCGAGATGATCCGGTATCCCCGTACGCGCGTGACCTCTCTTACTTCTTTCTTCGTGAGACAGGTCGAACCCGAAACCCATTTGAGAAACGAACTTAAAAAAGTGTTCCTGAACCTCTTGAAGAGACATCGGTCCTTCTTCGTGAATCAGCATCAGGATCATTTTTCCGTCATCGTGTTTTCTTTCCGCCATACGATTCGCCTTCTTATCTTGTTTTTAGATCAATTTGACATGAGGAAAAGCATCATCCATTATACCGCCAGAAAAAGGAAATCGAAAAAAACGGAGCTTTTTCGACCCTCTACCGCGCTTTCTTTTATGATTATAAACCAACATTTATTTTTTTATCCGCTTCTTTTTATGATACACTTCATTCGAAGAAATCTTACTCGAATCCGAGGGGCGCGTATGGACAAGCCAATTTCTAAGTTAGATGGAAAACAGGCGAAAAAGGCATCGGGGAGGTATCGGTTTTTTCTGATTGTCGGGATTGTGGCGATCGCCTTATGGGCCGTCCTCTTCTTTACGCTGCGAGGAAATTACGAAAACGAAAAACAGACCTATATCGAATCGGAATTAACCCTTCTACAGTCGCTCATTGACGGAATCATCCAAACTTATGGCAAGTTTTCCTCTTACATATTTAACAGCGCCGTAAGCGATCCCGCAGTCCTCGAAATTATGTGGGAAGCGAATACGGCCGATAAAACCGATCAAATCGAGCTGAGGCGAGAATTATACGCGATTCTTCGGGATGAATACGAACTCACGACTAAATACAATTTTCGGCAGCTTCACTTTCACCTGAAAAACGGAGATAGCTTTTTGCGTTTCCACGCTCCGGAGCAATACGGCGATAATTTGCTCGATATCCGTGAATCGATTCGCCTCGCGAACATTGAACAAAAGTATGTTTTCGGGTTCGAAGAAGGTCGGATATTCAATGGTTTTCGGTTCGTTTATCCCCTTTTCTACCAGGAAGAACACGTCGGATCGGCGGAAGTCTCCGTTTCCCTGGCCGCCGCTATCGAAACGCTAAAGGAGCTCTATCCGGAAAATAACGTGACTTTCGTTATCAAGCGGGAAATCGTGGAGAGTACCGTGTTTAGCGAGCAACAGAGCCGATACGTCGTGAGCCGATTATTTGAAGACTATATGGTGGATGTTGGCGTAGATGAAAGAATTTTTTCTGACGGGAAAGCTTCTCAACGAAACGACGATCCCTCATTTCTCGCCATCATCCGGGACAACGCCACTTCTCAAATGGATCGGCAACAGCCCTTCGGATTTGGTTTTATCTATCAAAACGAACACTTCCTGGCTCGTTTTCTTCCGATTTGGAATATCGAGCGAAAGCCGGTCGGTTATTATATCTCCGTTACCGCGGATACGCAAATCCAAAAAATGCTTAATCAGTGGATAACAAACGTCGCTTTGGTCACCCTTCTGATCGCATCGGTTTTTTTGTTTTTCCTTCTAATGAATAGAAACCGTATAAAAATGAGAATAATGGCCGAAACGGATGGGTTGACCGGCATCTATAACCGGAAATATTTCGTCAGCGAATCGGAAAAAGAATTGTCGAGAAGCCTGCGGTATCAACGCAACTTTTGCCTCGCGCTTTTCGATATCGATCATTTTAAAAACGTGAACGACACGTTCGGCCATCTCGTCGGCGATTCGGTCTTAACCGCTCTCGCGAAACGGATCCAAAACTCTCTCCGCACGACCGACGTTTTTGCGCGTTGGGGCGGAGAAGAATTCATCGTCATGATGCCCGAAACGGATCTTGCTCAGGGCCTTAAAGCGGCGGAGCGAATACGGCTCTTGATCGAAGAGCAACCGTTTGAAGGGGTTGGCTCTGTGACGGTTAGCGTAGGGGTTTCGGATGCATGCAGCCTCGACAAAACGGTTGATGATATCACCAAACGGGCAGATGAAGCGCTTTATGAAGCGAAAACATGCGGTAGAAACATCGTGAAATCGCGAACGGCTTCGAAATAAATCAAGTCATTGAAGGAAGGTATCCTTCGATCAGAAAAGACCATATCCTATCGTTATCAAAAAAAGGGGGAACACCGTAAGATGAATAAACGACTGTTAGTTTACTACTACGAAGGTATGGCGGATTTCGAATTTTCTGCTGTAGCCATCATTGCTGGATTGTTTTTGGGCTATCGTATCGATAGTTTCTCGAAATTTACTGGGCCGGTAAAAGCGATGACCGGTCTGGTGTATCAGCCAACCATGGAATGGGCGGAATTAAAGAGCTCGGGTGTCGGCGTTTTTGACGGTCTCATTATACCGGGCGGCGCTAAGATTGAATTCCACGACGATGTTTTGGAGCTCATCCGAGGGTTCAACGGGGAGGGCAAATTGGTTGCCGCCATTTGCGCGGGGCCGGAATTCTTAGGAAAAGCCGGTATTTTGAACGGGAGAAGGTTTACCGCCTCTTACACTCCGGAAGAGATAGAAGAAAAGGTTCAAGAGGGGGTCTTTCCAAAAACGGGATGGACGAGCGAAAAAGTTGTTCGGGATAAAAATGTGATTACCGCTGACGGGTATTCTTTCATAGACTTCGGTATCGAAATCGGGGATTATTTTCACTTGTTTAAAACACAAGAAGATAAAGAAAACTTAAGGAAGGAGCTTAAAGGCTTTTAAAAGCGAAACACACCGGTTTGGGACGCTGACTTCTACGTCAACATCCCGGCGGAAACGACTCCGGTCTCAATGAGCGATAAGATATAGCACAGCTTCGGTATCATCTCTCCCCGTTCGAGGAGGATTCGGAGTTCCTGAGGCGTCACGTACTTTGCGTCAATCACTTCTCGTTCTTGAAACACCAGGTCTTCCAGCGGAATATCTTTTCTGAATAGCCAAACATCATAGTGGGAATCTTCAGAAGTGTATTGATGAACTATTTTCCCGTCCGAAGCTTCCAAATGAACGCCGATCTCCTCTTCCACCTCCCGTATGGCGGCGGATGCCGAATCCTCCTCTTCGATCGCCGACCCGCCGGTGCATTCCCACATGTTCGGGTATGGTTTATCGGGATGCCTTTTGGTTACCAATAGCCTTCCGGATGATCGGAGGATCCAAACCTCTACGACGAGATGATAATCCCCTTCTTGAAGAGGAATCCCTCTCGCATGCTTTTTGAGAGTTAACTCACGATTTTTTGTGTAAATGTTCCAAATCTCTGGCATCGCGCTTTCTCCTTGTCTAAAAAAACGTCCGTGCGGTAGAGCCTATTTCGAACGGGGTAAAGGTTAAAATACAAATTCGGTTTAGAGTATTCGCGCAACCGTTATTCGTACACTTTTGTCAGTTTTCGATTTTACCACGTGACGCGGATAAACGCGAATCCGCCGCAACACCTCCGAATAGACGTTGATGCGAAGTACTCCACTACATTCGAAAACTATTTTCTCGAAAAGTCTAAGAACCGCGTTGAGATTATATCAATTTTGGACAGATTTCCTCTTCGGGGTATGATAAGATTGTGTTGACTCCGGAGGGAAAATCGATGGGAAATAACGAAAACGAATGGAAGTATCGGGTTCTTCGAAGTATTCGGGACTACCAGGCGCAGATGGCTTTAGGGGAGGATATGGTCAGTAAAACCGGCGAAAAAGAATCCCAGTACATCAGAAAATTCAAAACCTACGCTGGAGAACCCCCTTACGCCTTTCAAAAGCGCCTGCGGATGGAACGCGGTATTCACCTTCTCCGTAAGACCGGGTTACGGATTTGCGACATCGCCGCCGAATGCGGGTACGAGTCGCAGGAAGCCTTTTCGAAAGCGTTCAAGAAATCTTTCGGCCTAACGCCGAAAGACCTGCGTCGGTTACCCACCTGGTCTGGCGGTCTATTTTCCCCGATACACGCTCACTATACCGAGGATAGCGAAGAACCGAAATTTCTGTTGCTCAAAGGAAAAGGAGGATTCACGATGAATATGAAAACGATGACACTGGACCGTTATCGCGTCGTAGCGTTAAAAAGCGGCGGCGACTACTGGGGAATGCCGAAAACCTGGCAGCGCTTTCATGAGATTCTGAGCCAATCGGAAATGCGTTCGAAAGCGCTTTCCTACCTTTCTGTCTTCTACGACCATCACAAAGACATCCCGATGGCTCAAAAACAATGGGATACCGGAATCCTGGTCAAAGAAATCGTTCCATTACCGGAAGGTTTGGACACCTATCTCCTTCCAGGCGGTTTGTACGCTATCTACGTCCACTTCGGACCTTGCGAAGAAATCGGACCGGCTTGGGAAGCTTGGACGAAAGCGTGGCTGCCGGAGAGCCCCTACCGTATCGATTTTACAAGGCCTTCCTTGGAATGGTATCAAAGCGCGCCGCCGTTCTTGCCTCCAGAATTGCACCTTACCTTCTTGTGCGATCCAATTGAGAAGAAGGATGCCTAATGTTTGAATAAACGCGGAGAGGGGGTTTTCCCCCTCTTTTTTTCGTTGCGCTTTATCGCTGAAAGGTAATCTGACCGCGCTTCACGACTTTTTCTTTGCAACGCCGGATTAACTGTCCTTCCCTTTAACTAAAAAGAACAGAGTTCCGACGATACCGCATCCGAAAGCGACGAGGAAGTTGACTTCCGGCGCCAAATGCCACCAATAAGCGCTTGTCAGGGCAGCGCCGGATACCACGACATCCCGAATCAGGTAATAAGTGCCGAAGGTCGCCGCTTTTTTGTCTTCCGGCGCCAAGTCCATAATCAAGGACTTCCGAGTCGGTTCTCCGAATTCTTTCAAACCCCGCAAGATAAACACGAAGACCAAAGCCAGGAAGCTTTTGGCGAACATCAAAGCCAGAGGAAAAAAGGTGAAGAAGATAAACGTCATCAGAACAAACGGCTTTTTGCGCGTTCGATCCGCGAGGTAGGCGATCGGAATATAGACCGCCATGGCGGTCGCCATCTCGATAGTTGTCAGAATGCCGAATTGCAGAGCGGAGAACTGTTGGATCTCGACGACCCATACGACAACGAAGGCGTATGGGATCTGTTCTGCGAACCGTATCAGAATATCCGAAATCAGAAGATTTCTCAGAGAAGGGGAGATGGCGCCCCAGGCTTCTTTTATCTTTAGAGGTTTGGACGCGGGTTGGTCTTCCACTAACTTCCAAAAGGTTAGAATGGCGATGAAGGCCAAACCAAAAGCGCATAGAAAAGCGATGCGGATTCCTTGGACCTTACCCATCGCAGCGATGAAGATGCCGCCGATGACAGGCCCTAAAGCCATTGGGATCCTTCGAATCAGCGAGTGGACGGAAACCCCCATCGTTCGCTTCTCTTTCGGCACGACCTTGGAAACCAGACTCATCACAGCCGGAAGAGAGATCGCTGTCCAGGAAATGAAAAAGAAGGAACCGATGAAAACCGCCACCCAAGAAGGAATCAAGATCACGATGAGATAACCACCCATCGCGATCGCGGTAAACACGATGAGCGCCCGTTTATACCCCAATTTTTCGCTCAGGTAGCCGCCCGGAAAAGAATAAAGGGCGCTCAGCAGGTTATCCAGCGCATTCAAAGCCCCGACGGCGTAAACACTTCCCCCCAGAGCCAAGAGATAGAGCGGCAAGAACCGTTCCGCCATCTTCTCTCCTAACCCGACGAGGATAACTAAGAATAACATCCCGAGAATACTGCGATTAAGACCAAAAAACTCAAAAACCTTTTTCATCATTCTCCCACTCCGGCGACCGAATCTCGCTTTGTGGCGAGATAACGTCGTGAATATCCTCCTAAGCGGTTGCGGCTATATGGCGACGGTAGGGTGTCCGCGTTGTATTCAAACGTAGAAATACGCCATGCACGACTAAAGTCTATTGTCGTAAAAATAAGAGAAATGCGGGAAACCCCGGTTTCGGAGCGCGAACCATGAGGTTCGTTTCATGGGCTTCTTACAGAGCGTCATGTCGAATAAGCGGGTGTTTAACACCGTTCGTAAAATAACCCGGCGAACTAAGCCGACATAAATGTCGGCGCTCCGTATAACTCGCTTATAACGGGGTATATAAGTGTTTTTTTGACGCAACGTGCATCGATATCAAAAAAACCGTTCCTTATTTTTCCGTATTAGACTAAAGTCGGGCGCTCCAATTATCGGGTGCGCCGAGATGTGTTCAGGGTTATTCTATCATAGAACTCGAATAAGCGGTGACGCTTATTTTAGAAGTTTATTCGGTTTACCCTGGGAATAAGAGATGACTTTCGTCACTAAATATTAGGTTATCTATTTGTTAGAATTTATCAATGTATCGTAATCGACGACTCGCGCATCTATCGACTATTCCGGGCGATATAGGTTTCATTGCCGCAGAGACAGTATAGCGAATCGCACCCAGATGAGGAGGAACTCGTTTGAAAACGAAGCAGGCTACCCTTTATCGAATCGTATTCATCTTATTGTGGATCTTACCGGCCTTACTGATGGGAAGTTCTACCGGCAACGATCTTCAGAGTGTATCGGAAATTTCCGCGTATTTAACTTCACAGGCTTTGAATGGAAGCGGAGGGGGTTGGATCGTTTTCTATTCCGGCCGAAACGGTAATAACGAAATCTACTTGATGAATGCGGACGGTTCTTCTCAAACCCGGCTCACCCACCATCCCGCGAGCGATGTATGCCCCGCCGCGAGGTCGGATGGCCGGATCGTGTTTTTGTCTGATCGGACGGGCCGGAGCGAAATCTATGCCATGGAAATCGACGGTTCCGATCTTATTCAGCTAACAGACTCTCCCGGAGATAAAGAACACCCGGCCTGGTCAAATGATGGCCGTTTAATCTATTTTATCAAGGATTTTCAAACTCGTACCGAGATGTGGGTGATGAACGCTAACGGGACCAATCTGACTCAATTGTCTTCGAGTTTGGCAAGAGATGAGCGGCCGATCCCCTCGCCGGATGGCCTTCACCTTCTTTTTATGTCGAACCGGTTTGGCAACTACGAGATGATGGTAATGGATTCGGACGGGACGCATGTCAGAAGGCTTACGGACAGTCCTGATCATAAGATCTTTCCTGTCTGGTCTCACGACGGAACCCGCATCGCTTATTCCGTGAATAACCTTCGCTTGAGAACAGCGGTTATCCACACGGTAAATGCTGATATGACGAACGATCGCGCTCTTACGCCCACGGGGGGAAGAAATGAAAATCCCGCGTGGTCGTCGGATGGTTCCAGAATCGTCTTTCAGAGCGAAAGAGATGGGAATTTTGAGATTTATTCGATGAATAGCGACGGAAGCGATCCCAAGCGTTTGACTGTTAACGCGTATTGGGACGGATGGGCTTCTTGGGTATCCTTTGTTCTACCGTCTGATTAATCCGCGAGAATGAAGTAAAGGGGGAATCGCATGAAGGTTTTAGGTAAAGGTTACGGGTTCATTTTGGTTATTCTTTTATCAGTTACGGCCTTCTCCGCGCTCGACGGGTTTAATCCCGAAACAATCCTGATCGGAAAACAGGTGTGGATGTTGAAAAACTATCATCCTTCCATGATCTCGCCCGCGCCGAAGGTCAAAGGCGTCTCCTATCTGTTCCGTTCGAATATTGACCCGAAGTACGGAACCCTCCTGACTTATGAGGAAGCGGTAGCCGCTTGCCCGGAAGGCTGGCATTTGCCAACAATGGCGGAATGGAACGAGTTGTTCGCGTTGTACGGGGGGCTGGATACTGCCGGCGGTCATCTGAAAACGGCTGACTTTTGGAAAGCGCCGAATACCGGAGCGGATAATGTATCGGGTTTTTCCGCCTTACCGGCAGGCGGTGGGAACGATAACAACCGCTTTGACGGTTTCGATTGGTCTGCGCACTTCTGGTCCGATACGCTCAAAGACGGCAAGGTTTTTGTTCCGACGTTGATGCACGATTCCGCGGCGGTTTTCGTCCTGGAGCTGCCGCCGAAAATGCGCGCATCGGTCCGGTAT
>ENA-UOWO01001236-UOWO01001236.1-activated-sludge-metagenome-genome-assembly--contig:-NODE-1236-length-34753-cov-6.616952_pt1 | contig 34753 bp, 27 predicted proteins | sample MGYA00238148_ERZ761564 | MGnify/ENA primary metagenome ERZ761564 (study PRJEB28885, sample SAMN05720194) | activated sludge metagenome | isolation source: Anaerobic digester | place: USA...
ATTTTTAGCCAATAGTTTTAATACATTTAACCATGAAAAAATCATTATTCATTTTATCAATTCTTATAGTTTTATTTATTTCTTCGTGCAAGACCACATCAGTATATATTGAAGTTTTAAAACCTGCCGAAATTAATATTCCAGGAAAGCATGAAAAAATAACAGTAATTAACAGAAGTCTGCCCGGAAAAGGAGAAAAAGGAGGTAATTTTTTTGAAGGCTTATTTTCTGGTGAAGGAATACATCAAGATAGAAATGCTTCTGATAACTGTATAAATAACTTTTCGATAACAGTAAACGAAGCTCCAAAGTATTTGACTGTTGTTGGGGATATGTTTGATGTAAGAGGTACTGGAACAAAGGAGTGGCCTTTACCTCTGGATTGGGATACTGTATCAAAAATAACCGATTATTACAAAACAGACTTATTGATAGTTCTCGAGACATTTGATTCTGACACTAGGTATTTTTCGCGAGTGGAAACAAAAACAAAAACTGTTGATGGAGAAAAAATCTCTGTAAATAACTATACCGAAGGTCTCGAAGTGTTTATTGATGCAGGTTGGAGAATTTATGATCCAGCAAAGAAATCAATTCTAGATCAGAATACTTTTAGAGATGCAAAATTATGGGAATATACTGATGAAAATCAAAGTACTGCTAAAAATAGAATACCATCTAAACGAGATGCTGTTATAGAAGCAGGGGCATTTGCAGGTTTTATGTATGCTAAACGTATTTCTCCTGTTTGGGTAACCGAATCAAGAACACTTTTCCGCACACGAAACGAACAAATGAAGCAAGCAATAGAATATGTCCGTAAAAATAATTGGAAAGATGCTTATCAGATATGGAGCCAATTAAAAACATCAGAAGACCCTAAAATTGCTGCTTATGCACTTCATAATCTTGCATTATATCACGAATTTAATGACAATGTTGAGCTTGCTTTAAAGTATGCTAATGAAGCTTATAATAAATTCAACAATGACCATACAGCGAGATATATCAATATTTTGACAGGAAGACAGGCCGAAATAAATAGATTAAATGAACAATTGAAATAGTTGTTCATTTATAACATACTAAGACTATTTATTTAATCTATTTTTTAAACGGTTGCTGATATATAGCGTGCGGAAAAGGAATCGCGAATCCACTTGAGTACAAGCTGTGAGCAGAATTTTATAATTTTGTTTTCATTTTTTCATGTTATAAAAGCCAATTTTTAAATCACGAACACCATTAAAATCATAATATGGTGAATAAATTATATAATTTGGCGGAGGAACGGAAATACGATTCCCAGTATTACTTGCATTAAACTCCGTATGGTATATAGGTGTTGTTACAAACTGGTGGTGGTTGTTTATCAAATTAGATTTTAAGTTTCTTTGGGTTTTGTCTGTTATCAAATATTGAAACAATATTTAGCGTGTCTTGACTAATACTGTAATAAAGAGTAGTTTGTTTTGTTACTACTGATCTACGTACATTATAATTTTTAGCTTTTGGAAAAGAATCTGGTTGTGTTTGGATAATTGAAATATGTTTATCAAGCTTTTTTAGAAATTTTTCGATCTCTCTATTTGTCCAATTCTCTTCCAAATATTTGATAATGCTACTTAAGTTTTTATTGGCTTCTTCTGTCCAAAGAACTTTAGATATATTTTTCATATTGTTTCATGACGTCAGAGTGATTAATAACTTTGTTTTCTGAAATGTCTTTCAATCCTCTTTCAATTGAGTCACGCTCTGCTTGGCTTATTTCAGTCCACCAATCAGACTTTTCCGCAATACTTAGAAGTTTGTCAATCATTTGAGTGTCACGCAAATTCATAATCCACTCCATTAGCTGGTATTTCTTTGAATATATGTCCATTTTCGTTCTTTTTACAAAAATACAAATTTCTATCAAACAAAACGGAAACGTGAACTAAAATATTTCTTTTTTAGCAATGTAATTGGGTATTGAGTTGGCTTTTCCCACTTGTTTGTAACTACTTTGGAATAGTTTTACCTAATTAAATCAATCTTCACTTCTTAACATTTTCATCAAATTTATGTTTATAGTTATAAAGATTTAACTATTATGAAAACCTATACATTTTTACTGCTATTTGTGATAGCGTTTTCGTCAATTAAATGCCAGACAGATATGAAAAATGAATATAATAAATTGACAAAAGAAGAAGAAAATGTAATCTTACATAAGGGAACCGAACGACCATATACTGGCGAATATGACAATTTTTATGAAGATGGCACTTATGTTTGTAAAAGATGCAATTCTCCACTTTATTATTCCGACAGCAAATTCAATTCCGGCTGTGGATGGCCTGCTTTTGATAGCGAAATTAAAGATGCTGTAAAACGAATACCCGATAAAGACGGTTTAAGAACTGAAATTGTTTGTGCTAACTGCGGTGCTCATTTAGGACATGTTTTCGAGGGCGAAGCTTTTACCGAAACTAACACTCGCCACTGTGTAAATTCTATTTCTTTGAAATTTATTCCAAATGATAAGACAACAGAATCTTCTCAAAACTATGAAACTGCAATATTTGCAGCAGGTTGTTTTTGGGGTGTTGAACATCATTTGAAACTTGCAAAAGGAGTAATTTCAACAGAAGTAGGTTATATTGGAGGCAAAACTAAAAATCCTACTTATAAAGAAGTTTGCTATTTAGAAACAGGACATGCCGAAGCTGTAAAAGTTGTTTATGACACAAGTCAGACAAATTTCGAGAGCTTAGCAAAATTGTTCTTCGAAATACATGATCCCGGACAATTAAACCGACAAGGGCCGGATGTTGGTTCTCAGTATAGATCCGAGATTTTCCACACAACTCCCGAACAGGCAGAAATTGCTAAAAATCTTATTAAAGTATTAGAATTAAAGGGTTATAGTGTTGTAACAAAAATAAGTCCTGCTTTAGATTTTTATCCTGCAGAAGATTATCATCAGGATTATTACGATAAAACTAATTCAAATCCTTATTGTCATTTTTATCAGAAGAAATTTTAATGAGTTTGGAGGTTGTTTTTAACTTAGCAATTCTACTTCCTTAAAATTATACAAGCGTGTTGTTGATTCTTTATCACTGATAATAAGCTGTCCGCTTTCATTAACATTCTTAATATAACCTGAGAATTCTTTGTCCTTGTCCTTAAATTTAGAGAATAAACCAAATCTGTATAGCTTTTTGTTATAATATTTTAAAACTGTTGTGAAATTTTTAGATTTAAACTGTTCTAGCTTATCAATTAAAATCTGAGCTATAAGTTTTGCTTCTATATCAATATCATAAACGGTATTTTTAATCTGTTTAAGCGATATAGGATTTTTTAATTCTGAAGGAAACTCTGTTTGATTTAAATTTAAACCTACACCAATAATAGAGGATTCTATTAAATTGCCATAAATATTGTTTTCAATTAGTATTCCGGCTATTTTTTTATTCTGACAATAAATGTCATTAGGCCACTTAATTTTTACTTCTATGCCCTTTAAAAGAAGAAATTCGCATATTGACAAAGAGACAATCATATTTAATTTGAAATGTTCTTCAGCTTTTATGTCAGAAAAAACAACCAGAGAGAAAAGCAAATTTTTACCTGCTTGCGAATGCCATGTATTTTGACCTAGGCCTTTTCCGGAGTTTTGTTGCAGAGTATAGATCAGCGTAGGTTTTTCGATTTTTTTATCAGCTATAAGCCCAGCAGCATATTTATTTGTCGAATCTGTTTCTAATAATTTTACTATTTCAATAGTATTTGGTTTTGCTTTTGGTAAAGTCATTTATATTAATGTAAAATGCCACTAAGATATGAAGACACAAAGATAGTCAAATTTATCAGAATCTTAATAACTTAGTGGCAAACAAATGTTTTATTCGAAGAAATAGACCAATCCTAATTTCAAACCGCCATATAAGGGGTTAGTTTTAAAATTAACTCTTTCTGAATCTGAGATAAAACTTGTATTTTCTTTATTCAGACCCAAACCATTTACTCCTTGCAGGTCTGTAATTATATAATTAAATCTCATTCCAAAATTCAACTTCAGTACGTCTTCAATCAGATTGAAATTTGCTCCAAAACCCATACAAACACCTATACCTATACCGTTAAAATCAGACTTGACAGCTTTATTTACTTCATTTGAAAAAGTATAAAAATGATCGTTATACCAACCTAAATTAGCTGTTTCGTCAAAAGTACGAGTATAAGTTGCTTTATTAACGAACTGAAACATCGGGCCAAATTCAAAATAAGAATTTTTCCCGAATTTCATTAAAATTGGTATATCTGTAGTTTTTAGTACAGTAGAAGCATTGTAATTATTTCTTTCATCTCCTATTACATAATCTATACTGCCTGAATATTTCTGTTCGATTTTATTTGAATTAAAATTAATTTCCAATCCAAAATTGTCAGAGAAATAATAACCTGCGATTAAACCGTAATAATGACCGAAAGAAGCAGCCACATCCATTTCGGCACCTTCGTCAAATACCTGTTTATTCATTAACCAGGTACTGTTATAGGCAAAATGACCTCCTAAAGTCAACTGAGCAAAGCTGATTGTCGAAACAGCCGCAAAAACTAAAATTAAAACTATCTTTTTCATATTAAAACTTTTAAATTAATAAATTATCCAAACTCTTATTTTAAAATTCAAAACTATAAAAAATTTCAATAAAATCAGCCTGAGCTAAATTTACTTTTAAATTTATTCCAACAACAGATTTAAATTCTTCAGCATCAATTATTCTGTATCTTAAACCTAACTTATTGCTATTTATTGATTTAAGAATATCCTTTGCACCAAATTTATCGCCATAAATTGTTACAAAATATCTGTAAAATGGCTTATAAATATCCAAACCAAGCTCGGTATATAAGCCAAATTTCCCAAACATAAATTCATGAGCTCCAAATACTGTAACTGCCGAACTTTTCAGAAATGGATCTCCTATATTCAATTCCTGATCAATTATAAATTTCTTAAAACTGCCATAATTCAACAAATTAAATCCAAGATAGAACTTATGAATTAAATTTATTTGTTTAGAAATACCAAAACCCAGATCATAAACTCTGTATTTAGGTCCATTCGCAGGTTTTGTTGACGAACCATATTCATGCATTCCTACTGCAACAAAAGCAAAATAATTCCAATTATTATTTAATAAAATATCTTTCTCATTTTTTTCTAAAATTGATATTTCGTCTAACCTGTATTTATAATAAATATTTACAGCCGGAAGATTCATTCCTATATTCGGCAATTTACAATGTCCATTCGAAAAATGTAAAGCGCCCAGACCAAATCCAATAAAACTGTTTTTAACAAATTCAAAATTAAACCCAGCTTCAATATTTGCAATTGCTGTAAGATGTGAACCAATTAACATGTTCGAAGCGTTATCAGTTACATCATAAACATTAGTGTGATAAGCAATACTCAGACCTGTTTTTAAATTAAAGAATAATTTATCATTTAATGGTTTTGTAAATAAAAACTGAGGACTTAAACTAAAAAAATATCCATATTCCTTATTGCCCGGATATCCTCCAAAAACTGAAACATAAAATGTCGGATAATTATAATATTTATGCCATGATTTTTCACCATTCAAATTTTGTCCAATAGAAAACTCAGCAGCATAGCCCGGTTTTATCGGAGGTAATTTGCTATAATTACGAACCACATAACAGTTATAAACAGATACTCTATATTCGTTAGTATTTTGTGAAATTAATGAAAAACTGAGAAATAAGAATAATATTAAATTAACCAATTTCATTTTTACAAACCAAGTTTTGCGGATATTTCCAACATTCGTTTTATTGATTTTTCAGCTTTCAATCTTATTTTTTCATCCACTACAACTTCGGGTAATTCATATTTGAGACAATTATATAATTTTTCAATTGTGTTTAATTTCATAAAATTACAATCATTACATTCACAAGTAGAATCGAGAGCAGGAGCGGGAATAAATACTTTTTTCGGACTTGCTTTTTTCATCTGGTGCAAAATTCCTGATTCTGTTGCAACAATATATTTGTTTGATTTGTCAGTTTGTGTAAATTTCAACAAACTTGCGGTACTTCCAATATGTTCGGCAACAATAAGCACAGGTTGTTCACATTCGGGATGAGCAATAATTTTAGCATCAGGATTTTCCTTTTTTAAACGTAAAATTGCTTCCAGATCAAATTGTTTATGTACATGACAGGCTCCATCCCACAATAACATATTTCGACCTGTTACACTGTTTATATAATTTCCAAGATTCCTGTCAGGGCCAAAAATTATCTTTTCATTTTTAGGAAGACTGTTTACAATTTCTTTTGCATTCGATGAAGTAACAATAATATCTGTTAAAGCTTTAATATCTGCAGTAGTATTTACATAAGAAATAACAGTATGATCGGGATACTTTTTTACAAACTTCTCAAAATCTTTAGCATCACACGAATCAGCCAATGAGCAACCTGCCTTAATATCCGGAATAATTACTTTCTTTTCAGGCGACAATATTTTTGCTGTTTCAGCCATAAAGTGAACACCAAGAAATACAATTATATCAGCCTGAATTTTTGCTGCTTGTTGCGACAATTGTAAACTATCACCAACAAAATCAGAAATATCCTGTAAGTCTGCTTCTATATAAAAGTGACCTAGTATAATTGCGTTTTTTTCTTTACGCAACTTATTTATTTCTTCTGCCAAATTTATATCTTTGGGGATTGGAATATTTAAAAATCCAAAATTTTTTAAATTCGTTTTATTCATAATCATATTAATTTTATAAATTAATTTAAAAAAATATGATGATTATTAATGTTTGTTAATACTGTTGAAATATTTATTAAAATTTTCATTTTAGCTATTGCAAAGATGATTTATTATCTTTTATAAACAATGAAAAAATTAAACTTTATTTGATTTTCAGTATTTTAAATTTTTAATTAACAACTGTTAGTATTAATTAGTAACCATCAAAAATGATTAAATTTTTGGATTTTGAGTTAATAAATTGGTTAATTAAAAGATAGAAAATTGTTAATTTAATATTTGGAAAATAGAAAGTATTTTATAATCAGAATTCACTTAGAAAATCCAAATTAATTTTTTTATTTTTTTTCGACAAATATTAACTTTTTTTATAAAAACTGTTAATAATTTACCATATTGTAAATCAACGATTTAACAATTTTGGACCAAATTAAAGCTATGATTTTCAATAAATTAACAAGAAAAAATAATCTGTTAATAAAAAATGTTTGGACAAATCTAAGAGGTTGAAATAGACGATTATAGGTAAATTATGAACGCTATTTTACGCTAAATACTTGCATAGTGTTTGTGCCCTAAATTATTATTAATAAAGTCAGTCAGTTATGATAATTTTCTTTGTTGCAATTATTTTATTGTCCTTAATTAAACGAACCAAATATATTCCGCATGGAAGATTATTACGCGAGAATGTAAATGTATGTTCACTGACATTTTTTATTTGACTTATAGTCTGTCCAAAAATGTCTTCAATGTTTAATGATATGTTTGTTAAAGGTGGCGTTATTTGAATAGTTGTTTGTGTGTTAAAAGGATTTGGAAAAATATTAATTTCATTTAAATCAAAGCTAACATTTTTTACAGAATTGGAATTAAGTATTTTAAATCGCATAATATTTGCATGCCAGCTATTTCCTTCAGAATAAATATGAGGTGGACCATAAGAATTTAAAGTATAATTATCAACATCATATGATACATATAGTGTGTCATTTACTTTTAAAAGAAATGGTCTATTTGCATTATACTGTGTAGTACCTATTTCAGGGCTGGTTCCAATTATAAATGGTTGGTTATTTGTTATTGTTGTGTCATATACTTTTGACCAATTAACATCATAAATAGCAACAACAATATTCCCGGATCTATGCTCGTGACCAGAATGATATGAAACGTAATAGTAATTACCATCCCAGAGTACTCCTTGACTCCATTGTCCATCATTATTTAAATTGATATTATTAATATAATTCCATGTTGCATCGTATCGATATACATTTAATTTATACACAGTATCAATCATTACAGTAGTTTTAGCACATGTAATAATTTGATAAATGTCATTATTAAATAAACAACTGGCTCCCCATGGAGTATATATTTGATTAAAAACTGTATCATTTGAAAGTGGGTTAAGATTTAAATCATACTCCCATTTATGTAAACGAGGCAACCAGGTTGCTTGTTGGGTTGGCATTGACGGATGATAATATCCAGGTTGTCTGAAAACACCGATCACGAGACGATTATTAGTGTAATCAAACATCATGTCAGCTTGACTGTCGCATGTGTCCAGAGCAAGCACAGTCGAATTTATAAGATTAAAATCGTCATCATATTTTGATAATCTTAAACTCCAATCATTTGTAGGTGCTATATGGTAATAATATGTTCCAACCATTTGCATTGCAAAATCACCAGCAGAAAAAGCTCCTGTAAGCGTTCCGTGGTTTCCAGTATATTCAAAATTTGAGTTATACTCTCGCCACCTGAAATACTGCATTGTACCTGATGTTGTAGGTCTGCCCGCATAAACAACATAAAATTTATTTTTAACCGAATGATGGAATATTCTGCAGAATACACCATTAGAATCTTCAGCATTAGGAGTCACCTGATAATGATTTAAAAAACTAAGTGAAATTTGAGCATTTACATTCTGTATTGAGATAATAATAATTGAAAGCAATAAAATTGTTCTTGTCAGTATGGTGATTTTCATAACAGTTTTTCTAGTTAATAGTATTTTTTAAGGTTTAAATTGTCAATTAAACTGTATATAAGCATTGACTATAAAACATTGTCGTTATAGAGTTTCTCTATAATTTTCATTTTACTTTCATGTCTTTTTCTGTCGGCTCGTGTGTCTGCCGTTTTTTATTCGTTTATTTTCCAATGCCCTGTTTTATCACTGCCAATACGTTCAATTTTTCCGTTGTTTCTGAGTTCTTTAATTCTTCGTCTTACGGTGCTTAAACTCAATTTCAATCGTTCGCTGATTTCATTAGCTGTTATTTTGTTGTCTTGCTTAATCAATGAAAATACAGTGTCATTTACAGTGTCAAACTGTGATTTTACAGTGTCATTTACAGTGTCAGCGAGAATGTGTGCGTCACGATTTTTTAGCGAATAATTTTCTTTTAGTAATAAGTTTGAAAGAAAGCGAATCAAAAACTTTTCTGTCCTGTGAATCCCTCTTGATAAGTCTTCGAAGTTAGCTCTTACTAGTGCATTTCGGAAATACCAAGAGTTGTGGGCAAACAAGTCGTTATTAACGTTTTTAAATCCTAATTTTCGCAAATATTTGATAAAGAAAATGGCTGTTGTTCGTGTGTTGCCTTCGCCAAAAATGTGAATTTGCCACAAGTATGAAATAAAGTGTGCTATGTGTTCTATTATGTCCTGTTCGCTTAATCCTTTGTAGCTAAATATTCTTTCTTGTTCAAAATCATATTCCAAGCTTGCTTTCAAACTGTCGGCACTTGCATAGAGTACGGTTTCACCATTCAACACCCATTCTATTTTCGTAATGTTGTAATCACGAATTTTTCCTGCAAATTTGTAAATGCCAGTAAACAATCTACGATGAATAGACAAGTATTCTGCCGGTGAAAAACTAAAGGTTTGCTCACTTAATATTTCAGTAATTCGTGCAGAAACCTTGTCCGCTTCTTCAGTGCGGTCTTCGTCTGTTTTGGTCGGGTTTTGTTGATAGTAACTGTCAATACGGCTTTTTACTTCGTCAATAGTTATAAGGCCTTCAATATTTTGTTTGGCAGTTTCGATGAGATATTCAGACGGTTTTAAGCCGTCCACTTGTTGCAAGCCGATAGCCATTTTCCAAACTTTTGCTTTCTCTGCTTTGTCTGGCTCACCTTGTCTTAAATATTCATCAAAGTTTTCCGTTGTTTTCATTTCAAATCTGCCGTTTTTTCTGTTGGCTATCTCTATTAATTATCTCTAAAAAGTTTTCAAGGTCTTTGTCTTTAATAATCTTTCTAACTGCCTGTACAAGTAATAAAGACAGTTTAATATTTTAGTCAGTATTTCCTACAAAATTATTGAAATATTTCATAAATCAAAACAATGGTCGCTGGATTATTAATTTGCATTTCTTTGCTTGTATGATTTTTAAAAGCTAAATCTATTTTCATTTTCTCCAATCCTATTTTTTTCTCTATCTTTACACTCGCAAAAAAAGAATTATTATAGTATGACAAAAACTATTTTTATTACAGGTGGGGCAGGCTTTATAGGTTCGCATGTTGTGCGTTTATTTGTCAATAAATATTCGGATTATCGTATTGTAAATATTGATAAACTGACTTATGCAGGTAATCTCGAAAATCTTAAAGATATCGAAAATGCTCCAAATTATATTTTCGAAAAAGCAGATATTGTTAATACAGAGCAAATAAATAACTTATTTGCAAAATATAATCCCGATGGAGTTATTCACTTGGCTGCAGAATCGCATGTTGATCGTAGTATTTCTAATCCTACCGAGTTTATTTTTACAAATATAGTTGGAACTGTGAATTTGCTTAATGCTGCACGTAATTGCTGGAAAGGTAATTCCGAAGGCAAACGTTTTTACCATATTTCGACGGACGAAGTTTATGGTTCCCTTGGCAACGAAGGATTTTTTACCGAAGAAACAGCTTATGATCCAAAATCTCCCTACTCTGCCGCAAAAGCTAGTTCCGACCATCTGGTACGTGCCTATAATCATACTTTTGGCTTACCGGCAGTAATCTCAAATTGTTCAAATAACTACGGACCAAATCATTTTCCCGAAAAACTGATTCCGCTGGCAATTAACAATATCAAAAACATGAAACCAATTCCAATTTATGGGAAAGGCGAAAATGTTCGCGACTGGCTTTTTGTTTTAGACCATGCAAGAGCAATTGATATTATATTTCACAAAGGACGCACCGGTGAAACTTACAATATCGGCGGAAATAACGAATGGACAAATATTGCATTGATAAAAAAACTTTGCGAAGTAATGGATAAAAAACTTGACAGAAAACCCGGGACTTCAGCATCGCTTATTACTTTCGTTCAGGATAGAGCAGGACACGATTTGCGTTATGCTATTGACAGCACCAAACTAATGACAGAACTCGGCTGGAAACCATCTTTGAAGTTTGAGGAAGGACTCGAAAAAACCGTTGACTGGTACCTCGAAAACGAAGAATGGCTGGACAATGTAGTGTCCGGCGGCTATCAAAAGTATTATGAAGATATGTATGGGAAATAGTAAGAATTATTTAGTAAGTAGTAGGTAGGAAATAGTGGTCAACCATATTGGCTTCAGTTCGGCCATGCTCACTGCATCGCGCCGAGCTAAAGGTTCAGGCATTAAGATACAGATCACCGATTAGCGATTACTGATTACAAAAACCTTTAATATGACAGAACAAATTTTCAAATCTCTTCCTTTTGCAGTAACAGCTTGCGATAAAGATGGGATTATTATTTACATGAACGAAAAATCAATTTCAACTTTTGTTAAAAATGCAGGAGAATCTTTGATAGGCAAATCACTTTTTGATTGTCATGGCGAAAAATCAGCGGCCAAAATACGCGACTTACTCGCAACCGGCGATACAAATGCTTACACTATTGAAAAAAATGGATTAAAAAAGATGATTTATCAATGCCCTTGGTATAAAGATGATAAAATAGCTGGACTGGTTGAAATATCATTAGTTATTCCATTTGAAATTGATCATTTTATAAGATAATAGAGGATAGTAAAAAATACAGTTTAGAATTTGTAACAGTATAAATTATTTAATAACCCCTGCCCGCAGTTTATATGTATAATCTGCATTTTGCAGGATCATATAATCCAAATCAACTCCCAACTCCTCCGCTTGTATGATAATTTTGTTTTTCCATTTCTCATTTGCATTAATTTCTTTAACAATCTTGTTTATCTCCCTGTTACGGAACTCCAGATAAAGGCTGTCAACTGTTGTAAGTGTGTCCGAAATGGTTTTATTTATAAATTCAGATTCATAAGTAATAAGATATTTTTCGCAGAAATCATAAGGGAATAAATGATTTGTTGCTTCAGATGTTACAAGAAATACAAAATCCTGACTTTCAATTTCCTGTTTATAATCAAGTTCATCAACATTCTTTACAGGATTACGTACAGGATAAACAGTTTTATTATAAAACCAGAATCCGCCGTTTGAAAAAATATTTTGTGGTATTGCAACACTTTCAGCATAAATAGTCCACCAATATGAATCTGATATTGCAAGTACTTTAGGTTTGATTTTTTCTTTTCCGTTATTGAATTTTAAAACAGGATACGAAATCTTTTTATATGGAGGATAGAAAAGCAAGTTCATGGTTTTGTACAGATCGTCATCCTGATTTCTAAGAGTATCGGGGGTTTCCATTTTTAGTATTGAAAAATCAGCATAATCTTTATTTGTAATATTTTCCATATATTTAATTACAGTATCCATTGCAATTGAAGCTGCCCAAATTGTCCAGTGTGCACCCAGATCACAGTATATTTCGTATGTTGCCGTATCTTTCATCGAAACAATATAGCTATTTAAATCAATGATATTAATCCCTTTTTTATTAAAATTTTCCATGTAAGCCTCATAATTATTCTTTGATTTCTTTGATGGTTTATACTTGTCCGGTATCAGTTCAGGATAATATGAGGCTTTACCGGGAGAGAAAATGATGATCAGGTTTACTCCTTTTGTTTTTAAAATTTCCTGAGTCGCCAATAAGTTGTTTGTATTGTTTTCAATCTCTTCATCACCAATAAAAGTTCTACCGAGATAACTAATTATATATGATTCCTCAAATAAAACACCATCTTTTCCAATAACAGGTCCTTTTATGGGGGATTCACGTAATACAGAAAATATCATTTGATTGTTAAATCTGACTAAAAAGTTGTGAAATCCGATGTTTTCTTCTATGTATTTGATACATGAATCCTGATATGTTTCGTTCCAGATTGATTTGATCGAGATTTTCGGTTTAACTGCCGGAATATAGGCTCCATTTAATGGTTTTTCGTGAAACCAGCCCGTAAAATTCTGAATCATAGGAACAGATAAGAGTACCATAAAAAATAGAAACCATATTTTCTTAAATTTTTCCATCAGAATCTGAAATAAATAAACGGGTTAAATCCACCTTTTGTAACAAATGACAATGATATGATTGATAAGAAAAGCAATATAGTACCAACAAAAATATATTGTTTTATGTTATAATCGCTGTAAAAGAAGAACTTCTCGAGTCTGCTGCCAAATTTAGATATGCCGATAAAAGCAAATAAACTACCAATAAATAGGAATACCCAAAATTTTTTGTCCATATAGTTAGGAAAAAGATTGCCATCAAATTTGAACATGCTTTGAATATATGCGATAGCATATTTGAGGCTTTCGGCGCGGAAAATAACCCAACCAATGAGAGTAATAATATAAGTAATAAATATCCTTGTGAATGTACCGATTTTACTAAATAGTTTTATAAGAAATAGCCTGTCTAGAACAAGGAATAAGCCGTGGAATGCTCCCCAAACTACAAAATTCCAAGCGGCACCGTGCCATAAACCAGAAATGATGAAAACTATCCAAAGGTTAAAATATAGGCGGTATTTTGATTTTACTTTATTTCCTCCCAGAGGAATATAAAGATAGTCTTTCATCCACGAACCGAGAGTCATGTGCCAGCGTCTCCAAAACTCAGAGATATTTTGGCTGATATATGGATTGTTAAAATTTTCTGGAAATTTAAATCCTATCATTCTTCCGATACCTATGCCCATGTCTGAATAACCAGAAAAATCGTAGTATATCTGAAAAGAGTATGCAATAATGCCGATCCAGGCGGTTAGAGTCCCTATTTCTGCTGCAGGTCCAGCGAAGATTGTGTCAACGACTTGGCCTAAAGTATTTGCTATTAGAACTTTTTTTGCTAACCCAATCATAAAACGGTAAAGTCCAAGTATCCTATTGTCTATATTTTCATTCTTCTTTCTATCTACAAGTTCAATAGCAATTTCATTATATCTTACTATTGGGCCAGCAATAAGCTGAGGGAACAGTAAAATAAACAGTAGGTAATCAAAAATAGAATCCAGACGCTTACTCTTTCCACGATAAATATCAATCGAATAACTTAATTTTTGAAAAGTATAAAATGAAATTCCTATTGGTAAAATAACTTTTGTCCAGCTTATCCCCTCTATACCAATTCTCCATAAAATATAATTCAGATTTTCGACGAAAAAATTGGCATATTTAAAATATGCAAGTAAGCCTATATTTAATACAACAGAGGCAAAGAGCAACCATTTCCTTTCTTTTTGATTTTGGGAGATATCAATTCGTTTAACAATAAAAAAATCAATAGCTACAGAGAAAAAGATAATAAACAAAAACTTAGGTGCTCCAAATCCATAAAAAATCAAACTTGCAATAAGCGCAATCCAATTTTTGTACTTTACATCAGCAATGTAATAAAAGAAAAAGAATAGCGGTAAAAAATAAAGTAAAAATATGCTACTGCTAAAAACCATTAATACCTTGAAGTTTTAAGGACGCAAATATAGAAAAATAAAAATATTTAATGAGGTATTAGAAGTTTCTTCCAATGAAATATGTTCCCGTAATGTTAAATACTGAATTATTCATCGAATAGAATTCAGAAGACGAAAGATCAACAAATCCAAACGAATAATTTGCTTTAACCTGAAATTGTTTAAAATCAACACCACCACCAAAAGTTAAACCGGAATCAAATCTTTTATAACCATATTCAGGGTCAAATTCAACCTCATGTTCAAACTCTTCGTCCATAACTTCAGAATGGTAAATAGATTTGCCCGCAATAGCTACACATGTATAAGGCCCAATGTTTCCAAATACACTTAAATTCCCAATAGGTACTTTATATCCTATTGTTATAGGAATATCAATACAACCTAGATTTAATCTTGATGTTCCAAACTCGTCAACAACCTTATTTCCCTTGTTGAAAAATGTTACTGCTGCTCCGACGTATAAGAAACTCATGATTTCCAGTTCTGCAGCAGCACCAATCTGATAACCCATCTTGAAACTTTGTTTAACGGTTTCATCCAAAGAGTTTTTTTCTATATAACTAGTGTGGCTTAATCCGATTTGAGGTCCAAAATATAAACCTTGTGCATTAAGTGTTGTAAAAACACTTAACAAGATAAAGATAAATAATATTTTTTTCATATTTATGAATTTTATGTTAATTTAGCCTTAATTTTGTAATTTAATTTAACTAATTAGTATAATTTTTTATACAGAAAAGCAAAAATATTAAAAAAAACCATATTAACAATATTCTATGAAAAAAATATTATTTGTTACACTTTTATGTATTCCTGTAAGCATCTTTGCTCAACAGATCATTCGGGGTTATTCGGCTTCGTTCTCTTACGGACTGCTTGCAAAAGGCGATGATTTTACCATACATTATTCAGGCGATGATTATACTGCCACAGCCAGGAAAACCGAAGGAGGCAGTCTGGGATTGGGCTTTCCATTCGATTTTGGCTATAAGCGAAGCAGATTGGTAATTACTCCGGGACTTGATTTTTTGACATCAAATTATCAACTTGATTTAGAAACAGACATTCCAGGTATAGACTCCGACAGCGACAGCCTCAAGTTGTCTTCATTTATGATCATCCCGAAAGTCGGGATAATGTATAAATTTCATTTTTATGTTAAATCTGTTCACATAGCTTTTGGTTTAGGAGCAGATGCCAACTATCCTGTTTCAAATAATATTACTTTAAAAACAAAAGATAAGGCCGAAATAATTGAGTATAATGCTGATTATAATGAAAACCCTCCAGAAGATTCCAATATTGACTATATGGTATTTAAACCTAACACTGTTTATTCAAATATGGCAGATCTTGGTTTTCATATAAATCCAAAAATAGGATTAGATATTTATGTAACAAAATATCTGATTACTAATATAACAATTCATATTTCGCCACTGACAACTTACTCTGATAAGCCTATAATAAGGGGATATGCTGGTTTTGGTGCAAGTTATCTTATGCCATTGGGCAAAGAAGATGATTCGAGATTATTACAATATTATAAACAGTAGTTAAATCAATTGATTATAAAATATTAGTTATATGAAAAAAATAATTATAATAACAACAATAGTTCTGGCCGCGTTATCAGTTATTAAAGCTCAAGATGTTGTTCCGGTTGTTCAGGCAGGACACTCGGGTAGTATTTTATTTGTAGAGTGGGATCCCACGAGTCGTTATCTTGCAAGTGTTGATGCCAATAATGAATTGGTAATTAATGACCTTGTTTCAGGAAAAATGTTTTATAGAATGAAAATTCCGGGAGACGAAACTGTAAATGCTCTGAATTTTGAAAATGAAAATAAGCTTGTAGTTGCTACTTCAGCACAGATATTTAAATTTAATATGCGAAATCTTGAACTTGAAAAATCTTCAGGAAATGTCAATAAGAAAAAAATGACTGAAGATTTGAAAATTTATGGAGCTGTTCTAAAAAAAGGAGGGAAGTCATTATTTAACCGCGATGCATATACTTGGTTTACTTATGCTGCAAATTCAAATGATAATAAATATGTTTTAGCCGGAGACGAAAAAGGGCGTTTATATTATTGTAATTCAAATTTGAATACCAAAAAATTTGAAAACACTCATTTTTTAAGTATCAATGATATTGATTTTTCGGCTGACGGAAAGTTTGTTGCCGTTGCTTCTGCTGACAGGTCTATCTCGGTATGGAGATTGCCTGAATTTAAGTTTGAAAAAAGAATAATTCCTCGCAGCTTCAATGTTTGCGCTATTGATTCTCATCCAACAGACAGTCTTATCGCATTTGGTGACGAATTGGGATTTGTGTATTTGCTTAAATTCGAAAATGATAAAGTAACCTGCGAAGGCATAAACGGACATAATGGGAAAATAAATGATATTTGCTTTTCTCCAAACCCTCTTATTGTTGGTACTGCCGGAAGTGATAATCGTGCTGCTGTTGTTGACTTCGAAAACAAAAGTGTTCTTCAATATTTTACTCTTCATCCAAGAGCATCGAAAGTAAAACAAACATTTAATATAAAAAGTATTCAGGAAAAAGTAACAAACACAGAAAAAGGGAAACTATGGTTCGATGAAAATGTGTATTCTGTTGCCATTAGTCCTGATGGAAAAACTATTGCTTATTCCGGTGGAAAATGGGGTCTTACAAATCCTGTTTTAAAAGTGTCATCAATATCAAATTTAAATATTTTTGAGCCCAAAGAAAACAGAAAACCCAAAAAAGCAGATTTGGGATTAATGTCAAAAGAAAATCAACATATTTTTAAACAGTTATATTTTGCTAGCGACAAGGAATTTTATGGTTTTGGCGAAGAAGATAGAGATAAGGGCGTTAGATTTAATACAACAATTACAGGTTATTCCGAGAAAGATAAAACTACAATTGAATCCGTTTACAGAAATAACAGACCTCAAAATACTCTTGTTCTTCAGGCGTTCTATCCTAAAAATTCTGAATCTGATTATATAATTAAAACCGACCCTATCACAAAGGATGTTTATACTTGTCGTGGTTTTGATATTGAAAGACAGACTGGCGGAAAAACAATTAAATTTACCGGACACAGGGGCTATATTAATGATTTTGAAATTGTAAAAGGTAAGGGTTATCTTGTAAGCTCTGCCGAAGATGCTTCAATGAACATCTGGGATATTAACACAGGAGAAAAGTTGTTGAGTATTTTTGTCGTTGATATGGGTAAACTGGTTTTTATTACTCCGGACAATTATTATATGGCAACTGGAGACGCTCTAACAGGCCTAGGATTTAATTTTGAAGGAAAAGTTTTTCCGGCCGAGCAATTTGATATCAAATATAATAGACCGGATTATATTTTGGAATCTTTCGGTTATTTTGATGAGGACATGATCGAACTATACCACAAAGCCTATTTAAAAAGAATATCAAAATTAGGATTTACGGAAGAAATGCTTAACGGAAAAATCAATTTGCCAGAAATAGAGATAACAAATCTGAATAATATTCAATTAAAAACCACCCAACCCGAAGCTCTTATCCAATTAAAGATGAAAGATGAAAATTATATTCTGGATAGAATAAATGTTTATGTAAATGATGTTCCGTTATATGGTACAAGAGGCTTGTCTGTAAAAGATAAGTCTGTGAAATCACTTATGCAAGATATAAACATTCCGCTTTCTGCAGGACGTAATATTATTTATATTTCTTGCCTGAATGAAAAAGGTATAGAATCTTTAAAAGAGGAATTGGAAATAGTATATGATAAAACCGACAAGAAAAAGCCGGATTTGTATCTAATTTCTTTGGCAGTTGCTGAATATGAACAGTCTCAATATAATCTAAGATATACAATAAATGATGGTCTTGGTTTTATAAAATTATTTTCCGAAAACAGTAAGAATTTTGATAAGGTACACATACTTAAGTTTCATAATCAGGAATGTACAAGAGATAATGTACTTGCAATAAAAGAAGAGTTGATGAAATCGGATGTTGATGATTATGTATATGTACATATTGCAGGACATGGGTTGCTTGATGATAATCTTGATTTTTATTTTGCAACTGCAAATATTGATTTTTCAAATCCAGCAAAAAATGGATTAAAGTATGACGAAATAGAAGGCTTGTTGGATGGAATACCGGCTCGCAACAAACTATTGCTAATGGATGCCTGTCATTCGGGCGAAGTTGATAAAGACGATGAATTTGCCATAAATACTGTTGGGGATGATGAAAATACCAGAGGTGTTACGATGTTTGCCACAAAGAACGAAAATAAACCTAAAACAGGCTTACAAAATTCATATGAATTAATGAAGCTTTTATTTGCCGATTTAAAGAAAGGAACCGGTGCCGTGGTGATTTCTGCAGCATCGGGAGGTGGATATGCTCTGGAAAACGAAGATATTGAAAACGGGATCTTTACATATTGTTTAATTCAGGCTGTTGGAAAAAGTAAAGCAGATACTGACGGAGATAAACAAATCTCGGTGTCTGAATTGAGAAACTATATTTTCGACGGAGTAAAAAGACTAAGTAACGGTAAACAGCAGCCAACTTCACGTAAAGAGAATTTAATGAATGATTTTATTATTAAATAAATTAGTTATTGAAATAGTATTAACAAAACCATGAATTATGAAAAAGTTATTATTGACAATAATTTTGATTTTCACAATATTTTTACTTAATGCACAATTTCCAACTTATGTAAAAGAACTTAAGATCGAACCGAATGGAAATATTAAAGTATCCGGAAATTTGGCTCAAGGGAAGGTAATCAATGACTTAACTTGGGCGAGCAATAGTGCTGTAGCATGTTTCCCAAGCACTCAAAATTTAAAATTTAATGGAAAACATGTTTTATATTGGACAAGTATTCCGCCAAGAGCCGAGTTATTTATCAAAGTTATACCAGATAATCCGTCTGCAAATTTTAGCATTTATGCTTATCAGATCAGTACAAACGATTATTCTGTCGTACCGAATCTGAATTCATGCGTTTCTTGTGAGGCGGAACACAAATGGGATTACCCGAAAGTTGGCAAAACACAAGATCATACAAGAGAAATTTCATTAAACTCTGTTGACAATTCGTATAAAATTGTCATCGGTGTTGTCGGTGCAGATGGATTATCTGAAGGCTCATACAAACTTGAATTAAGATTAGTTGGAGGAGAGGAGCAAGTAGTTATTCCACAGGAAACAGTAAAGGTATATGAAGTAGAAAGTAAAGCCAATAGTACAGTATCATATAAAGGCAATCTTAACACTGGAGTGAAAATACATGATCTGTCATGGGCATCATCAAGTTCAAATGCATGTTGGCCCTCTACACAAGACCTCAAATTTAACGGTAATCATGTTTTATATAAAACAGTTATACCCCCGAGATCAGAAATGTATGTAAAAGTAATCCCCACAGACAAAAATGCAAACTTTAGTATTTATGCATATCAGGTAGGGGTTACCAATAATTCAATTGTTCCCAATCTGGCATCATGTATAACCTGTGAGGCAGAACACAAATGGGATTATCCGAAAGTTGGCAAAACACAGGACCATACAAGAGAAGTATATCTAAATGCGATTACGGAACCATATAACGTATTTATTGGCGTAGTAGGAGCAGACGGATTAACGACCGGAGAATATACCTTAGAAATAAAGATAGTAGGAGGGGAGAAGGAGGAGATTTTAGACCAAGCTGAAGTTAATGTAAACAATATAGAGTGTAAAGCTAATAATACCGTATCGTATAAAGGCAATTTAAATAATGGAGTAAAAATACATGATCTTTCATGGGCATCAACTAGCTCAAACGCATGTTGGCCATCTACACAAAATCTCAAATTTAACGGTAATCATGTTTTATATAAAACAGTAATCCCGCCCAGAGCCGAAATGTATGTTAAAGTAATACCCACAGATAAAAATGCAAACTTTAGTATTTATGCATATCAGGTAGGACTTAACAACAATTCTGTAGTTCCTAATTTGGCATCATGTGTTACTTGCGAGGCAGAGCACAAGTGGGATTATCCTAAAGTAGGAAAAACCCAGGATCACACACGTGAGATATATCTTAATTCAATTGATAATTCGTATAATATTTATATCGGTGTTGTTGGAGCAGATGGGTTAACGACAGGAGAATATACTCTCGAAATAATGGTAGTAGGAGGGGAGGAATCAAATGAGGTGCAAGAAGAGGTAAAAGTAAGGACTTTTGAATCTGCTAAAAATAAAGTTACAGAGGTTAAAGGAAACTTGTTAGAAGGTGTGAAGATACATGACCTGTCATGGGCATCAACAAGTTCAAATGCATGTTGGCCAGGAACACAAAATGAAAAATTTACAGGAAATCATGTCTTGTATTCCACAGAACTTCCGGCAAATTCGGAAATGACAATAACTGTTATTCCTGATGACAAAAAAGCAAATTTCAGCATTTATGCATATCAGGTTGGTGTTGATAATAATGCTATTGTTCCGAATCTGCCATCTTGCGTAACTTGTGAGGCAGAACATAAATGGGATTATCCTAAAGTTGGAAAAACTCAGGATCACACAAGAACAATTTCGGGATTTACAGCTCTTAATAGTCCATATAAAGTTGTTATCGGAGTTGTTGGGTCTAACGGTCTGACAGAGGGGTCTTATACACTTAAAGTAGAAGTAAAATCGAGGTAGATTTTACCTAATCCAAAATATCAGATGTTATTTTGGATTTGATGACATGATTAATTTATTTCTGAACGAACAGATAAATTATCCCTAATCTTATTTGGGTGTAATAGAAGCTAATGTCATTACCTAAGTTATCATCAAAAGAATTCTTTTTGTAAAAGCGACTTAGAGATCTATAAGCTTCGATTGAAATGACATATTTGTCATTAATAGAATACTTTCCGCCTATATTTATACCGGCTTCAAAGATATTGATATTGTTCTTATTATTGTAACTACTATCAACATCAGGTAAAAGCCCTCCTTCTCCTATTTTGACATTAATATCTACATCATCCGACATATATGCATTGTAGGAACTATATATTCCAGTAGTTATAGCCATTTTATCCGAAAAAGAATACATAAAAGGAATTTCAATATAGAAACCAACAAGTCGAACTTTTCCTGTAATATTTGCAGTATAATATGTTGGTATATTTGCAGGCATACCCGATATATTAGTTAAAACTACAGTGTCTTTTTTTTGACTTGCATAATAATTAAACCAACGAAAATCAGTAGAAATTTGAGGGATAAATTTAATTTTATCTGTTATTTTGATATTTTTTCCAAAACTAACATAAGCTCCTGGAAATATTTTTGCTGATGAGTTTTCTGTTATTTGTGTTGGCATTGCCCCTCCATAATTTGTTCCAATTCCAAAATAAATCTGAGAGAAAAGAGCCTGCGGCAGATACAAAAGAAATATTAAAGATAAGATAATGAATAGCTTATTCATATTCAAAGTTTAGTTTATCTATAAACAGAACAGACCCTGCGTGTCCTTTCATCTCTTTTCCCGAAACACTAGAAAGCAAAATTACATGAACGCTATCAGGAATGGTATTTATTAAATAATCTATATTAACTGAGAAAGGACTATAAGAATTAATTTCTCCCGAATAGGTATATTCACCTTTTGCAATAGTATCTCTTACTTCATTAGTGCCGTTATATTTTGTGAGAGTGATAAAGATAACCAAAGTATCATTATCGGCAGGAAAGTACTTAAAGTAGCCGTTTAGTTTTGAGGGCTTTTTCGTAAAAGGCTTACCAATAACAAGGTTTTCGCCTATTGGTAAATCGGGATTGAAATACCCCGAAGCAAGTATTCCTGGAATGGTTAAATCTTCACCCCACCATTTAGTCTCGAGTCTTAGGGCATAGCTTCCCGAATAAGAATCTGTAGTTTTAGTTACAGTAATGGGACCACCAATTACAGACAAATAATTTAGTCCGTCCCACCAGTCTCCCGAAGGCTTATCAAAACTAACTTCTCCTTGAGTTTGGGTAGTCCATACTTCAAAATCGCCTCCTGCCAGAGCTTCAGTAACTGTGGTTTCAGGTGGATCAAGAGGATCTTTATCGCAAGCGATGAAAGAAAATGTTGAGAGAAAAAACAATGCTATTATTATAAAAGATTTCATTGTTTAATAAATTTTTGAGAATGTATAATGTCATAATATTCCACAGAAATAATATATGTACCTTCTATCAGATTGGAAATATTTATAAGTTGATTATATTGATTTTGAATGAGTTTATTGCCATTAAGGTCGGAAATATAGTAATTACAATTTATAAAGCGATCGTTTAGCATAATAAAATCGCTTGTTGGATTTGGGTAAACCTGAAAGTCTGAAAACGTTTCATCTATAATTCCTGTATTATAATCAAGTTCTATTTTATCAATATACAAAACACTTTCTGCTATAGGGTCATCAGGATTTGATGAAACTGCCATGATATTTAAAATCTCTGGCTCATATTCATTACGGTATTCTATGTCAAGTATTAACTCAGTATAATTATTTTGAGGTTCATAACTCTCATATAATGCAGTTGCAACAGTGTCGGGGACGTCTGTTCCGTCATTTCTTAACATCCACATACCTATTCTCATTTTATCATTGTCAATAGGTAAATATTTATACCAAAGCTTTAATTTATTGGGTTTTAAATTGAAATCTATTCCACCCGTAATACTCGTTTCCTGAGTCCAAAGATCAATATCAAAATCACCCAAAGTAATAAATCCTGGAGCGACAAAAGTTAACACAGTTTTAGATATGAGTTTAACCGCATATTCACCCTCATACGAATCTGTAGTCTTTTCGGTTGTGATTTTATATATGGGCATAACATTAGTTGTAGAATTTGCAGTATTCCATGAAACAGGATCTTCATGTCCCTGTTCTGCGGTATGCCATTCATCAAAACTGTTGTTGGGAATAGTCTGGGAAAACACTAATACTGTCAATGACAAAAAAATACAAATGTTGAATATTTTAACCATAAGTTAATTTTTTCAAATAACATGGTAATAACAGAAATAATGGCGAAAAGTTCAATTCAAAGATTGAATTACCTCAAATTTTTAAAGCCATTTTCTATTTCGAAGCTAATTTTTTCGAACACTTCCTCAAAACTACCAATACCGCTTATTTTAACCACTCCATGAAGTTCGTTGTATTTTTCGATAACGGGTACAGTTTTAATTTCATGATCTTGTAATCTTTGAACAATCTTGGCAGTGCTTGAGTCGTAAGGCATACAATCTTTTGTTTTACTTCTTTCGTCAAGTCGGCGGATTAGTTCGAGTGTTGGGACTTCGATTTCTATAATTTTTGATAATGATGATCTGTGTTTTTTTAATAATCCGTCAAGAATATAAGACTGAACCAAGGTACGTGGAAAGCCTTTAAAAATGAAACCTTTTACGCCCTTAGAGTATTCAAGTTTTTGTTCTATAAGTTTTACAACAATCTCATCAGGAATAAGCTGCCCGTTATTATATAAATCCTGAACCTGTTTGCCTATTTTGGATTGTTTTGAAATTTCTTCACCGAGCATCGGACCTGTAGCTACATATTCAAGACCATATTTTTTGGAGATGGCTTTACCCTGTGAACCTCGCCCTGAACCCGGATAGCCGAACAAAACTATATTTAACAAACGTTTGCTTAATTCTGTTTTAATGATTTTGTTTATTTTGCCTCTTACATTTTCAATTGTATCTATTCCCTTAATGTTAAAAAACACGCCCTTATCTTTATAAAAATTCAATACCGGCAATGTTTTCTGATTGTATTCTTTCAACCTGTTACGGATAACCATTTCATTGTCATCCGAACGCCCTGAAGATTCTCCTCGTTTAAGTAAACGTCTCACGGATTCTTCTTCAGGAACTTCGAGGCTTATAAGACAATTTAAAGAAGTATTGAGTTTTATCATTAAGCCTTCGAGAATATATGCCTGAATATAAGTTCTGGGAAAACCATCAAATAAAAATCCGTTGACATTTGGATTGTCAGTTATTGTTTTTTCGATGATTTGAACGATTATTTCATCAGAAACCAAACCCCCGGAGGCAATAATGCTTTGAGCTTCTTTCCCCAGTTTGGATTGTTCTTTTATTTCTTTACGTAATAAGTCGCCTGTTGAAATATAAAACAAGTTGTACTCTTTAATCAGAAATTCGGATTGAGTACCCTTACCGGCACCCGGAGGTCCAAACAATGCAATATTTAACATAATGGTGTCTAATTAATTATAATATGCAAATTACAAAAATAAATTAGAACGATGAGGTTTTGTGTAAAATATTTGAAATAATTAATAGGCTCTTTCGTTTTTTCGCTCATAAAAGTTTATGAATGAAGTATTTGCAACTTTATTTCCACCGGCAGTAGGATAATTTCCAGTGAAATACCAGTCTCCGTGATTATCGGGGCAGGCTTTATGCAAATTTTCAATACTTTGAAATATTACTGCGACTTTAGCATTTATGCATTCATTTTTTATTATTGTTGCAACTTCTGAAGATATTTGTTCAGGAGTAAACTCTTTATAGAGATTTCTGACATAATTCACAATGTCTTCTTTAGGAAGGTTTTGCTGAGATTTGCATTGTTTGTAAGTCTCATCAATGATTTTTTGTTTATTATTTTTCTTAAGCAAATCAATTGTAGCCTGAAATGCAACAAAATCACCAATCTTTGCCATATCAATGCCATAACAATCGGGATATCTTATCTGTGGGGCAGATGATACAATAATTATTTTTTTAGGATGAAGTCTGTCTAATATTTTTAAAATGCTCTGTCTTAGTGTCGTGCCTCTTACTATGCTGTCATCAATAATTACAAGATTGTCTAGGTCTTTGATAATTGTGCCGTAAGTAATATCATAAACATGCTCTACCAGTTCGTTACGATCTTCATCCTGAGTTATAAAAGTACGCATTTTAGCGTCTTTAACTGCGATTTTTTCAACACGGGGTCTTAATTCCAACAATTTTTTCAATTCAGCATCGCGTAAATTTCCATTTTTCTTTTTTATTTCATCTTGTTTATAATTATTCAGATGTGTTTCCAGACCTTTAAGCATTCCGTAAAATGCAGTCTCGGCAGTATTTGGAATAAAAGAAAAAACAGTATTTTCGAAATCGTAATCAATTTCTTTTAAGATATCAGGAACTAACAATTCACCCAGTTTTTTTCTTTCGCTGTAAATGTCTTTATCTGTTCCACGGGAAAAATATATTCTTTCAAAACTGCATGGGGATTTCTTCTCAGGCAGTCTTATCATTTGCTTGCTTATTTCTCCATTCTTTCTAACTATAATTGCAGCTCCGGGATCAACTTCTTTAACATCTTCGGTAAATACATTCAAGGTAGTTTGAATTACAGGTCTTTCGGAGGCAGCAACAAAGATTTCATCATCATAGTAGTAATATGCAGGTCTTATTCCCCATGGGTCGCGGACAATAAAGCTGTCTCCGTGTCCCATCACTCCACCCATGACATAACCACCATCCCAATTTTGAGTTGACTCTCTTAATACTTTTGCAATATCAATTTTTTTCTCTATCAATCCACTTATTTCACGATTTTTATAACCCTGATTTTTGTATTCTCTTAAAAGCTTTTGATTTTCCTCATCCATAAATAATCCTATCAATTCTAAAGCCGTTACCGTATCAGAATATTCTTTTGGATGTTGACCAAATTCGATTAGATATTTAAAAAGTTCATCAACATTCGTTAAATTGAAATTTCCAGCAAGTGCAAGTGTTTTTGTTCTCCAGTTACTTGTTCTGAGTACAGGATGTACTAATTCAACATTGTTTTTTCCAAAAGTGCCATATCTTAAATGCCCTAAGTATAATTCAGCTGCAAAATCAAGATTTTCTTTAGCCCATTGTGGGTCGTCAATTTTATCAGGATTCTTCTTAATGAGATTGTCAAGTTCGTAATAAATTTCGTTAAAGCAATTTATAATTGGTGTTGATGAGGCCGACCTTTTCCGGCTCATATATTTCAATCCTGGGGGCATATCAATTTTTAGACTTAATATTCCTGCACCATCCTGACCACGATTGTGTTGTTTTTCCATCAATAAATACAATTTATTGATTCCATATCTCCATGTTCCGTATTTTTTCTGATAATATGATAATGGTTTTAATAACCTTAAAATTGCTATTCCGCATTCATGTTTAATCTGGTCGCTCATATAAAATGTCTAATTATAAGATAGTTACAAGTCTTTTGACTGTCCGGACAAATCTATATTTTTTTAAGGATACTTTAATGATATTTTTTTGAAAGAATTTAACAAAATTTCAAAACCTGTTATCAACACTATTTTGTTGTGTTTATAAATATTTGTAAAGAACTTTAATTTAGCATCAATATTAATTTTGTTAATTTACAGAAATATAATTTCGATGAGCGGTTTGTATATTCATATTCCTTTTTGTAAAAGCAAATGCAGCTATTGTGATTTTTATTCCATTGCAAACAATTCATTTATACCGAATTATCTAAAAATGCTGTTGAGGGAAATTGAATTAAGAAAGAATGAAATTGATAATAAAACAATTGAAACAATATATTTTGGAGGAGGGACTCCATCAATTTTACGAGTTGCTGTAGTTAATGCAATCATCGAACAAATAATAAAATATTATAAAATATCGGGAAGTGCTGAAATAAGTTTTGAGGCTAATCCCGAAGACCTAAATAAATTATATCTGACAGAACTTAAAAAAAGCGGAATTAACAGATTGAGTATTGGCTTACAAAGTACAGATGATGAAACTTTGAAAATGATGAGAAGAAGGCATAATGTTGTTGAGGCAATTAATTCTGTATATAATGCTTTTGAAACAGGTTTTGAAAATATTAGCGTGGACTTTATCTATGGTATCGAAGGCATATCTTATGAAAGCTTTGTGAATCAGTTGAGAAAAATTGTAAATTTGCCTGTAAAACATATTTCAGCATATCATTTAAGTGTAGAAAAAGGAACATTGCTGTACAGAAGATTGAATGAGGGGAGATTTGCAATTATGAACGAAACATCAAGCTACGATCAATATTGTAAATTGCTTGATATTACTTCCGAAAAGGGATTTTTTCAGTATGAAATTTCAAATTTTGCCAAAAATGGATTTATTTCAAGGCATAACTCATCTTACTGGACAAGAAAAGAATATCTAGGGTTTGGTCCTTCGGCTCATTCTTTTGTTAAAAATGTCAGAACAAGTAATTATGCTGATGTTACAGATTATATCAAAAGTATGAACAAAGGAGAATATTCCCAGAATACAGACTTATTGACTAGAGATGATATTATTAATGAAAGTATTATGCTCGGATTAAGAACCGTAAAAGGGATAGATCTGATTCAGTTTCAGAATTTGTTTGGCCTGCAAGAATATAATAGTCTTTTGGAAAAGCTGAAAATAATCAATAAGAAATCTTATGTAATTAGTAATGGGTTTCTGAAACTATCTAGAAATGGAATGTTTGTTTCGGATAATATAATATCAAAGCTTTTCAAATAGTTAAGGAATCTAGTTATTAGAAATTTCTGTATTTTCAGAGTTTTCTGATTCGTCGTTCAACTCATTGGTAATTATAGGAAACAAAACTTCTGCAATTTGCTCAGCAATGATGTTATTTCCTTTTTTATTTAAATGACATTCATCTGTAAACGAATTTTCTTCATCAGCAATAGCAAATAACAAGTTTTTGTGATATTGCAAATCCGACAAACTATCATTTAAGCAAAAATAAATACTTGCAAGTTGCTTTTCACGTTCATTTAACGGATTATCAACAAACTGTAAAGGCTGTAAGAAATGATAGTATTTTATTCCTTTGGCACGGCAAAAAGCTTCAATATCTTTTACTCTTTGAGAGTAGGTCAAGGCAATTATTTCTTTATTATCAGCCAATGAGGAATATGAATTTCTATTGTGATGCGTATTGCGATAGAAAAAATCAAACAATCTTGAAATATTTGGAAACATTCCCAAAAAACGACCAGACAAAGAACGGGAATTTTCATTTTTACTAATTATTCTGAAATCTCGCCAATTATGAGGTGGCAATACATCAGGACAAGGATAAAAACGATTTATCTCTGTCGAGATGAGATCATTATATCCATCAATTGAAATTATCATATCAGGTTCGTAGTACTGTAAAACAAGTTGTATAAGGATAAATTCCTGTTCGATCACATAAGCAGGCACTCCCGCATTAAGAACTTCGATATTTCTATCAGGAAAGCTATCTCTTAAAATTTTTTCAAAATTGGCAGATATTGTATTTTCAGGATCTAAGCCATAAACTACACTTCCACCTGCAATAATAATTCTAAAAGTATTATCCGGTTTGTTTTTACTTCGAAAAATTTTTAGTCCGTCTTCATTCCTGTATCCCTTGCATTCTGTTAGTTTGAAATATAAATACGGATAATCATGTGTTTCAGCATCAATTAATTTTCTATCTTTAATCTTGAAAAAAATACCAAGACTAATTTCAAGTAATAATAATGTTATAACAGAAATTAGAGATACTTGTAGAAATATCCTACAAATGCTTTTAGCTCGATTGTTAAAATCTTTCATTTAACATTATTCCTGAGCAGGATTTTTGGCTTCTTCTTCAGGGGTCTCAGAGTTTTTTACATACAACATCCAATTCTGATTTCCACTACGCCAATGATATCCCAAAGAAAAATCCAGAGGTTTAACTTCTGAAGTTTTATAGGCTTCATCAAGGTCTTTTTGGAATAAATATGTTGACTGAAAATCCGAAATGGGTTTTTCATATATTCCAAAAAGATAATATGTCCAGTCATCAACAAAGTATCTGAAAGGGATACCCGTATCGTCTTCTAGGACAGACCCAGAATTATTCAGTACCATATCCCTTATATTTGAAAATGTTTCATAATGACTTAAATATGAAGCAGATTTGATAAATGTATTACATGTTCTTAAATTTTGTAAATATTGTAAGAATACAGGATTTTTTACGAAACCGTCATCAGAAATGTCTCCATAAAAATAAAACAGATTTTTCAGCTTCTTATCACCTTTTTTCTTAATTTTAAACCAAATACATTCTGATACTTCCAGAGAATTAGTTGGACTTTCAATTTTAGTAAAACTTATTGCATCATTTTCAAGCCTGTAGTAGCCAAATTCATAAATTTCATGTCCGGTGCGATTTAAAAATACATAAAGCAAAGGCAAAACCCCATCAACTTTTTGTTTACGCAGGTCCTGATCCATATTTCCAGTAATGAAATAGCTACGTTTGTAAATATCTCTTAAACCGAAATTTACTGCATCTAGATATGACTCAAGGTCCTTTTCTGTCATAGAATACAAATCAGGAATAGTGCCTAATTTTTCCATTGCAACCAAAACATAATCATTTGCATTTGGGAATAAATAAAACGCGTTGAGAAAATCAGGTCCTGAAAATGGGTAGAATAGCAAAGAGGTATCATTTATTTTTGTGCTGACCTCATTTTTTGTCCATTTATCCATTCTCGAAAGTCTTTCATCAGTAATTCTTTGCCATGGAGTGTCTATGGATGTTTTATAGTCATTCCAAAAAACCATTTTGTCAGTAAAAACATCTTTAAAAGCATCGGCATTGTCTCCAGCCAATAATGCAGCTATTTGGTCCAAAGTTGTATCTTTCGGATAATTAATTTTATCAGATTCAACATTTACTGTATCATTATTTTTGTCAGACTTATTGTTTTTACCAGAATTACAGGAAAAGATAATTACATTTGTAGTTGTAAGAACAATAATTAAAATAAGAGATTTTATAAATTTCATAAAATAATATTTAAAAAACGGTGTAAAAATACATTTTTTCTCCAGAAAGACAACCTAAATCTAATGTTTTCGTCAATAAAATGTTTTGTATTTAAAAAAATTGTATATTTACATTTTATAAAATAGGGCTATTTTATTAAAAGGAGGACATTTGAATGAAAAGATTATTGACATTGTCTTTATTACTGTACGCAGTATTTTGTAGCGCACAGTTTCCCTCGGACTCAATAATTAAGAACTTCAGTTCTATTGAAGCTGATTTTACTTATAACGAGGAAGAAGTAGTATTAATTCCGGGGACACATATTAAAATGCAACCACCGGAACATTTTCTTGTTAGTAAAGAAATTCCGGGATTGATTCACCCGGGAACATCTACCACAGTTCAAGTGCAGGAAATTACCGGGACATCCTATGTTATGATTCAACAGGCAATGACCCCTGAACATTTTGAGAGCCAAGGGGTGAGTTTGATTACTTCTTACCCTGTTAAGATGCTTGACGGTAAAACAGGAATCATTTATTTGGTTGAATTTATTGTTAATGGGTTTAATTATGAAAGAATAATGCTTTTTGCGGGTGATTATAATAATACTATCTGGATTAATGCCAATTATCCAAAATCTGCAAAAGAATTATTACAAGATATTTTAATAAAGAGTTTATTAACAGCACAATATACTGATCAATTATGATAAAAAAGTTACTATTATTAGGCAGTTTTTTGGCTGTATTTGGGATTTCCGCTATGCAGTCGCAAAACATTCTTATACACGAAATACCCTATAGCACTCACCATCAGGACATGTGGGGTGCTGGCGATGCTTTCAGTCTTGATATGGATTATGATTTATTCAATATAGCAGTTCAAGATGGATTCTCTGAAGGATGGATAGAGGAAATTCTCGGTTCTCAATGGGGTATAGGTGTTGAAATGAACATCTGGATGTTTTTAAGATCAACATTCAGTATTCATGGCTTCACTTTAGGCTCGGTTGATGTTGACTATCCGGTGGAAATTACTCTGGATTTTCCTGATGATTATACTTTTGATCATGGTGAAACAGTGCCTATTCATTCATCCTATGAAGTACTTGATGGCTGGGCTTTGGAAACACACTTTCCAACAGCCGGAGTTATTGCATTAGATTTGGAATACGGCTTCGGTTTGAATTTCGATATCATAGTCTGTATGGTAGATTGCGAAACAATTCCAATAATACCATCAATTAGCATACCTATAGATCCATATTCTACCGACCCCTTACCACACGATTCAATAGCAATTTTTTATCTTAACGGACAAACAGGAGAAGTTGTATATCCATGTATTGATGAAGTTACTGGATTACCAATGATTTGCGAAGATGATGTCTTACCTATTGTTATTCCGGACTGGTTTGGAATTGGTTTAACAGGTGAAATTGATCTTCCCTATGTTGAAACTGAAGATTGGCTCGACCCCACCACACAATGTTTACATGCACATGGTAATGATGAATGGTTGTGGTTTAACTTAAATATAATGCAGTTCCTTTCATTTATAGCAGGACTGATTCCGCCCCCTGAAGGTCCGGCCATACAGGAAGCAATCGACTTTTTAGATGGAGGAGTAATAGAATACGAAATTATTTCAGGTGTAACTGCAGTTATCGAGTACTTTATTCTTCATCTTGATCTACACATGTCAAGTTATATGACTCAGGATTTTGCATTTTGTCCGACTATTTGGGCAACTTTGGCATTTGAAACAGAGCTTGCATATACCGAAACAGATCCCGCCAATGGAAATGCTTTAATTGCTGAAGGTGTTTCAGATACAATAACATTTGCTATTAATAACGACCTGAATATTACTTACCCGTGTTATGAATGGGATTCGATGGAGGTTTATGATGTTACTTATAATATTACTAGCGGATTTTCAAATCATACATGGGATTCAATTGCTTTCGATTTTATACTGGAAGCAATTTTCTTTCAGGTCACAATTCCAACGGGAGGCATTTTCCCTATAGCAGCAATGCCAGAATTTTGTCTTCCAGACATTCATATTGATAATGCTGATCTGGGGATGACACAAACCATAACTGCTTGTTCTCCTTCTTATCCTGTTCCTCAGGTGCTACTTGAAGATTACATGCCCGAAGAACAACAAAAGGGTGGGGAGTCCCAGACAAAAGACATTGAGTTCTGTTTCCCGACAAATTGCGAGCCTTTAATATCTGAAACGTTTCCATTAGGATATATTCCTCTTACATGGTATGATGAGGAATGGGATCTTCAAGGCTTTGTTCAGGATACTGTTTTCCCGGGTACATGGTTGTTCCCATTACCAGAACTAGATATTGATATTTCAGGACAGGATGTTGTTTGTTTCGGAGACACTTCCGGAGTTATTACTGTGACAGCAATAAATAGTACAGGAGAGTTTACATTTGAATATTCATGGGGTTCTGTAAATACCCACATGGATCCGGTAGATAATATTACCGTGCCTTCAGGTTATTACTTTATCACTTTAACAGACGTATATGGTTGTCAGGTATTTGGTGAAATGAATATTGCAGATGACAACCCACCATTATTATCAAATTTGTATGCAGATGATGTTTTGTGTGCTGGAGAACCTACGGGTAATCTTTATTCATACGTAAGCGGAGGAGTTCCCCCATATACATATAACTGGCAACCAAGCGGAAGCACAGATGCAAATCCTGTCGGAGTTTATGCCGGTTGGCATTATCTGACTATTACAGATGATGTAGGTTGTGAACACGAAGATTCAGTATTTATAGATGAACCTGATGCCCCACTATCTCTGACAGCAGAAACAGGTATGGTATCTTGCTACGGCTACTCTGACGGATTTATTAATATAACTGCTGCGGGTGGTACCCCTCCTTATTATTATATTTGGTCTAATAGTATGCAGGTGCAGGATCAGATCAACATCCCCGCCGGCACTTATATAGTTACTGTTATTGATTCACACGAATGTGATCTTGAAGAAACATTTGTTATTACGCAACCTGAGCCACTGGAATTAGCGACATATACTCAAGATGTTTTATGTTATGGCGAAAATACTGGAAGTATAGATTTGGTTGTTACAGGAGGAACTCCGCCATATACATATGAATGGAGTAATGGTGCCGGGTCGCAGGATTTATGGGATATTTTTGCAGGCATTTATATTGTTACGGTAACTGACGCACATAATTGTGTTAACTATACAATGGTTCAAATCGAACAGCCTGACTTACCGTTGCATGGCGATATTACTCCTACTCATGTCAGATGTTTTGGCGAAGGAAACGGAATAGCCGATCTTAATGTTTTCGGAGGAACACCGCCATATTATTTCAGCTGGAGTAACGGAGAAATAAGCGAAGATATTTATGATTTAATACCCGGGATTTATAGTGTTACCATAAACGATGCTCACGATTGTCTTGCTTATGATACAGTGCAGATTTTCCAACCTGATGCTCCAATGAATGGTATGATCAGTGGTACTCATAATATGTGTAACGGAGACGAAAATGGAAATGTGTATATTACGGTCACTGGCGGAAGACCTCCATACAATTTTGAATGGTCTAACGGAAGCTGGCAGGAAGATTTAATAGGAGTTCCTGCAGGTAATTATACAGTAACAGCTACCGATCAAAGTTATTGCCATTATTCTATGACATTTGAAGTGACCGAACCAGAGCCATTTTATATTCAGGCAATGGATGATCCTACAATTTGTTATGGTATGAGTACCGAGATAGGTGTTGGTATTATTAGTGGCTCTGTACCACCATATACGATTGTATGGAGTAACGATGATAGTGGAATGACCACAACCGTCAATCCGACTGAAACAACTGTATTTACTGCTCATGTTATAGATGCAATGAATTGTGTAAGTGAAGATATAGAAATAACTGTTAATGTATTAAAACCAGTTGTAATGGAAGTTACTACACTTGAAGATACAGTATGTCCGGGAACAACGGTGGACTTTGATGTAATGATTGACGGAGGTGGTTTAATAGGTGATCAGGTTTTGGTTAATGATTCTCTTATGTCAATACCGATTTCTCTGGATGTATTTAATGATACTGTATTTAATTTCCTTGTTTATGATGTATGTAATTTTGATAG
>ENA-UOWO01001237-UOWO01001237.1-activated-sludge-metagenome-genome-assembly--contig:-NODE-1237-length-34729-cov-5.979783_pt1 | contig 34729 bp, 34 predicted proteins | sample MGYA00238148_ERZ761564 | MGnify/ENA primary metagenome ERZ761564 (study PRJEB28885, sample SAMN05720194) | activated sludge metagenome | isolation source: Anaerobic digester | place: USA...
TGCTTGCCATATTATCAGCATAAATGTTTATGCTGTTCTAGACAAGCTCCAAAATCAAATATCAAAAATCAAAATTTTGGTATCCCGCTGACGCAGGATTTGATTAATTTTATATTTTCAATTGTCATTTTGATTTTTACCGCCGCCACAAATCAGCTAAAAGAGCCAAGAAAATACTAACCGGCTGAAGCAACCACAAAATAAACCATTGCCATCTCTTGCCGTGGAGCCAAAAATAATGCTGGAGTGAATGATTCCAAATCATCTGTTTTTTCCAATCAAGCTGGCGAAAGCTAGCGGCGCCATGATGAATAATAATTGGTTCTGGCGTGTAAATGACTTTCAAGCCAGCATTTTTGGCGTGGCGGCAGTAGTCAACTTCTTCAAACCAGTAGAAGTATTTTTCATCCAAAAGACCCAGCGCATCAATAGTAGAGCGACGAATCGCAAAGAATGCCCCCATGACCTGATCGACCTCTGACACCGATTCATAATTAAAATCTTTAGCCAGATATTTATCCAGTAATTTTTTGAAAGGTCCAAGGCGCTGTAATTTTAAAAGAACCAAAGTCTGATCAAACCAGCCTGGAAAACGGCGGACAGACTCCTGAATAGTTTTGTCGGGGTTAAGAATTTTACAGCCGACAATCCCCCACTCGCGATTTTCGTCCATCAATTCCACCAGCTGTCCAAGGGCATTGTCAAAAAATTCCGTGTCCGGATTGAGCAGTAAGATATGCCGGCCGGCTGATAATTTGAGCGCCTGATTGTTGGCAGCGGCAAAACCGAGGTTTTGAGTGTTGATAATCAATTTCACCTGGGGAAACTCGTCTTTAACCATCTCAATGGTGCCATCTAGGGAATTATTATCCACCACAAAAACCTCGAACTTAATACCGGAAGCATGTTGATAAAGAGACTGCAGGCATTTTTGAAGTAAATCTTTGACCCGCCAGCTGACAATAATAATTGATAAATCCATATGACTTAATGGTAGCAAAAGACTGGCGGAAAGCAAAATGATAAAAAACAGGCCCCCGTTTTTGAAAACTAGGGGGCTTGATATTGCTAGTCGCCCTTTCCGGCGACGGTTATTTTTGAGATTTTTGCTTTTTTGTTTTTTTGAGCGCCTTTCTGCGTTTTTGGGTTTCAGAATAGCTAGTAGTGATTTTCACCTTGCCAGCATCGGGTTTCGGCTTTACATGCTTGAAAGCCATAGCTGGGTTATTTAACCTGATATGCATCTTGGGCAGTAATTTAAAGACCGTTTCTTCCTGTTCTAATACTTTTGCCGCTTCGTCGGGTACCACCTCCCTTCACTGGCGAGCGCTCTGCTTTTATTTTAGCCCAATTTGACAAAACTAAGAAATCTAGCCTGTGGATAATAAAGAGCTTAAAATGTGAACAAAAATAGCTTGCCCAGGGGGCTCAGAAAATGGTAAGATAGAAACCAGAGACAAGCTCCAATTTCCAAGTTCCAAATAAATCTCAAATTACAAGTTCCAAATATTTGATAAACTGGCGTTCGGTGTTTGGAATTTATTTTGAATTTTGGATTTGAAGCTTGGGATTTATTTGCATCTTGTTTCTTGCATCTTGGAAATTTATTTTGTATATTTGTAGATAATATGAAAGACATTGGTCGCATGCCACCACAAAATTTGGAAGCCGAGCAATCAGTTTTGGGCTCCCTTTTGATTGATAAAAATGCCATTACTAAAATCGCTGACGCACTCACGGCCGAAGAATTTTACAAAGAAGCCAATGCGATTATCTATAACGCGATGTTGGAATTGTACGAAGAGAAAGAGCCGATTGATATTTTGAGTCTGGCATCCAAACTGGAGGAAAAGAAGCTCCTCGACAAAATCGGGGGGAGAACATATCTGGTCGATCTGACCAACGTGGTGCCGACTGCTTCCAACGTCGCCTATTACGCCAAAATTGTGCGTAAAAAAGCCACCTTGCGGAAAATGATAGAAACGGCGGCGGAAATAGAACAGATGGGTTATCGTGAAGATGACGAGGTGGACGCGCTTTTGGATCAGGCGGAAAGCAAACTTTTTGGCATTTCACAGGGTTTTATCAAACCAGAGTTCGTGCCGATCAAAAACTTATTATCAGAAGCCTTTGATAGGATTGATGATTTGCATAAAGAAAAAGGTAAAATGCGCGGTGTGCCAACCAGCTTTGCCGATTTGGACAAAAAACTCGCCGGCCTGCAAAAATCAGATTTAATAATCTTGGCGGCCAGACCAAGCGTGGGTAAAACCAGCCTTGCTTTGGATATCGCGAGACAGGTGGCGGTCAAGCAACGAGTGCCGGTAGCGATTTTTTCTCTAGAAATGAGCAAGGAGCAGTTGATTGACAGGATGCTTTCAGCTCAAGCGGGCACCAGCTTGTGGAAATTACGTACCGGTAATTTGTCGGATCGGGAAGTTTATGGCACGGAATCTGATTTTACCAAAATCGGCCATGCTATGGGTACCTTGTCAGAGGCGCAAATATTCATTGATGATACGCCGATGGCCAATGTGATGGAAATCCGCACCAAGGCCAGAAGGATGCAGGCAGAACACGGTCTGGGATTGATTGTTTTGGATTATCTACAGTTAATGGAGGGGCGCGGCGGGGCAAGTAGCAACGTAGACAATCGCGTGCAAGTGGTTTCAGAAATATCGCGCGGACTGAAAGCGATTGCTAGGGAATTAAACGTGCCTTTGATCGCCTTATCTCAACTATCCAGAAGCGTGGAATCAAGGCCGATGTCTATTCCAAAGCTGTCAGATTTACGGGAAAGCGGTAGCATAGAACAAGATGCTGATGTGGTAATGTTTATTTATCGCGAAGAACTTTACAAAAAAGATACCTCCCGGCCACATATTGCCGACATTTTGATCCAAAAACATCGTAATGGCCCGACTGGTAATATTTCTTTGTTTTTTGACGAAGAAACGGTAAGTTTTAAAAATCTGGAACAGAAGGTGGAAGAACTACAATTTTAAAATTTTCAATTTTCAAACAATGATTCAATTTTTTAATTTAAAAATTTAGTTATTATAAAATTGTTTGGAAATTGAAAATTTAGTAATTGAAAATTATCTCTTTATGTTCGGACAAATAAAAGACATATATAAGCTCAAGCAACAGGCTGGTGAATTGCAATCAATGTTGGCCCAAGAAACCGTAGAAGCGGAAAATAAGGGGGTGAAGATCACCATGAACGGCAACCAGGAAGTTTTGGCTGTGGAGATCAACCCGGAATTATCCAAGGAAGACCAGGAAAAATATCTGTGTGAAACTTTTAACGACGCAATAAAAAAAGTCCAGCGCCTGATGGCTCAAAAAATGATGAGCGGACAGATAAAGGGCTTGGGAATGTAATATGAATCATCCGGCAATTATTCAAAATTTAATAAATAATTTCGCCAGTCTTCCGGGTATCGGCCAAAAGACGGCCGAGCGCTTGGTTTACCATTTACTCAAAAACAGCAAACAGGAGAAATTGGACTTGTTCGGAAAAAATTTGATTGCTTTAAAAAGTGAAATAAAAATTTGTCCGGTGTGCGGCAATTATGGCAACGGAACCGGTTGCGCTATTTGCGGCGAACCGAAACGCGATCGGACAAAAGTGTGCTTGGTGGCCGAAGCCCAAGATATCGCCTGCCTGGAAAAAACTGGAATCTATAATGGTTTATATCATGTTTTGAATGGCCTTTTGTCGCCGATAGCAGGGGTGACTGCCAGTCAACTCAATATCACAACCTTGGGCAAGAGACTGGCCGAAGGAAAAATAAAAGAGGTGATTATGGGTTTTAACCCGACCATAGAGGGCGAATCAACTATTATTTATCTAAAAAAAATAATCAAAGAAAAATATCCACACATAAAAATCACGCGCCTATCACGTGGCTTGCCCATGGGCGGAGATTTGGAATACGCCGATGAGATAACACTGCAAAGCGCGATGGATAACAGGACGGAAATCTAGGAAATAATTTCCAAATCCCAATTTCCAATTCTCAAACAAATCTCAAATTACAAATTCTGAATACTTGAATTTTGTAATTTATTTGGAAATTGGAGCTTGTATCTTGGAATTTTACCATTATTCATTATTCATAATTCGTAATTCAAAAAGACGCGCCTTGCCAGCGCGCCTTTTAATATACATTAACCTAGATTGATTGGATTTCCAGTTTGGTAAATGGTTGTCGGTGGCCGTAGACCTTGTGCTGTCTGGTTTTGTTCTTGTAGTGAACGACGCGAATTTTTTTGGCTCGGCCTTGCTCAAGCACTTTAGCTTTGGCTTTGGCGGCGAGACTCGGTTGACCGACTTCCAATTTGGAGCCATCATCTTCAGCCGTCAAAAGAACTTCTAAATCAAGCTGATCGTCAGCGTTAATATTGAGTTTTTCAGCTTTAATAGTATCTTTGGCCTTGACTACATATTGTTTGCCGCCAGTGCGGACTACTGCGATTTTGGACATAGATTTAAGTTAATTGAGTTAATTAAGTTAAATGAGTTAATTAAGTTAAGCTAAGTTTAACAAAATATGGGATTTTGTCAAATAAAAAGGACCATCGCTTTGATTGAATCCAACCAAAGCGTTGGCCCCACCCTAGCGCGGTATGCTCGTTAGGGTTATGTCAAGCTTCAATAACACATAATAAAGCCCGGCGCCCGAAGCTAACGTCACTGCCGCCCCCAGAATAATAAGAATAATCTTGCCAGCCACTTTGGCTAATTTTATGGTTAGCCCCTCTGGCAAAATAGCGGAAACAACTAAACCGCTCAAGAGCCAAAGGGATACCATAATGAGGATACGCCAGAACCAAATCCCCTCGTTCGTCAGATTTTCCACGGCTTTGCCCTCCAGTTTAGTTTTTATAATCTATTGGTTTTTATATTATTACGAATTGATTCCATTAACTTAAGATAAAAATTGACATTGTGCAAGGTGGCTAGGCGCAAGGCCAATGGTTCGCCGGCTTTGAACAGGTGGTGCAGATAACCAGCGCTATAGTTTTGGCACAGTTCACAAGAGCAATTTTTATCCAAAGACCGAGTGTCTTTTTTGTATTGGGAGTTGAGAATATTGATGACCTCGTAAAAATTGGCGTTTAGTTTTTTATTTTTTATATTTGATTTTTTATATACATAAAGACGACCATGTCTAGCCTCACGAGTCGGAATCACGCAGTCAAACATATCCACTCCCCTTTTGACTGCTTCAATAATATTTTCCGGCTTGCCCACGCCCATAAGATAGCGCGGCTTGTCGGTCGGCAATTCGGGCATGGTATAATCCAGGACCTGATACATTTTTTTGTTTTCTTCGCCAACAGCCAAACCGCCAATAGCCAAGCCATCAAAATCCAGCGCCGACAAAAATCGAGCGGATTGCAGGCGTAGATCTTTGTAGATAGAGCCCTGAACAATGCCGAATAATAGATTGTTAAATTGTTTAATTGTTAAATTGTTTTGGCGGCGCCTGTTTTTTTTATGATATGCCAATGCCTGCTTGGCCCATTCGTGGGTTAAAGCTAAATCAACCTCGGCTTGCTTCTTGGAACAGGGGTGCGGGGAGCACACGTCCAAAACCATTTTGATATCGGAACCAATAATATCTTGAATCTCTTGGACTTTCTCGGGCGTGAATAAGTGCTTTGAGCCGTCAATAAACGAACGGAATTCCACGCCAGTAGTATTGATTTTAACTAAAGCCAAATTTTCTTCCTCTTTGGGGTTTGGAATTTGTGATTTGTAATTTATTTGGAAATTGGGATTTGGAAATTGTGATTTTAACTGCTCGCCATATTTTCTTCGGCTACCTAATGAGAATACTTGGTATCCCCCGCTATCGGTCAAGATCGGTCCATCCCAGCCCATGAATTTGTGCAAGCCGCCAAACTTTTTCAAAACATCCAAACCCGGCTGGAGGTAGAGATGATAGGTATTGGATAAAACAATGGGCGCGCCGAGATTGTATAGATCGCTGGAATCAACGGCTTTGACCGAACCCTTGGTGGCAATGGTCATAAAAAACGGCGTCTCAATGTCACCATGAGGCGTTTTTAAAATTCCGAGACGGGCGCGGGATTTCTTGGATTGCTTGAGGAGTTTAAACATTAATTTCTTTTTTCAGAATAAAGATAAGTTGCAGAAGATTGCTTTTTAGCTTTTCGTTTTTATAAATTTTTTCCATGCTATTATGGATAATAAATTGTATCTCCTGCCGAAATTTAAGTTCTGCTTTGGCGCTCGGGTCCAGCCCAAGCAAAGCCAAAAGCTTAAAACCGACTGCTAATTTGACCATCTCATGATTCTCCCCTGTCTTTTCCAAAAAGTCAAGGTATTTATCTGCCAGCTCAAAAATGCGCTCATCCTGATGGTTTTCCAAGGTTAGCTTATCAAGCAGTTTCAAAAACCAAAGGGCGGCTCTGGTTTTATCCAAATTATTTTTAGCCAAGGCGTAATTTTTGATTTGCAATGCGCCGGTTAATTGATCGATGTTTTTGCCAGAAGCGACATTCAAAAAACTCAAAGACATCGGCTCCAGATGACCAGCCAGTTTGCTCAAAATTTTTTTGGCGCCGCGAGCCAAAAGAGAGCATTTACCGCGTTCGCGCGAGTAGACTGTAACCAAAAGATCGTCATCTCGAAAATCCTGGCGGTTGAGTACAATGGCGGTGAGATTGTAATACACAGGGAAATTTTCAATTTCTAATTTTCAATTTTCAATCAATGAACCAATGAAACAATTTCCAAAAATAACTAATAAATTGAAACATTGAAAATTTTTAAATTGGCGTCTTATCCACCCGGCAAAGATAACCGATAATCTTAAAAAGCAAATGAAACAAAAGCCCAAGTAGAATAGCCACCAAAATAATATTAATAGAAACGGAAATCAGCGGCCAGCTCAAAAGCGTGCCGCCAACCACCCAATCAAGCTGGTCAAAGGGGAACCATGGTTGGCCGGGCTCAATATTTAGCTGGCGCTTGAAAAAACTCTTGAGCGCGTCGCCCAGAATCGCGCCGAGACCCATCACGACTCCGGCCCAAAGGCTGACAGTGTCGTAATTAATCAAACTAAGATCGTGAATTGAGGGACAGGAATTATATAAATATTTTTGCCAAAGAAAAAATAAAAAAGCGGCTAGAGTGCCGATAATAAACCCGCGCCAAGTTTTGTGGCTACCAAAGATTCTTGCGCCTCTGAATTGTAGATGAAAATCCAGCGGGTAATCCAAACGCGGCAAAAGGTGGCGGGAAAGTGAGGCAAAAATATTGGCCAGGCCAAGGGGCAAATATAGCCAAATAATTTGGAGGATAAACATATCAATAAAAACTAGGCCTGATTGTCGCCCTCGCCGATAAACTCGCTTTCCATTTTGATAATTTGGTCTATCTTGGCAAGATCACCGGAAGCAAGCGCCTCTTTTTTCGCCTTGAATAATTCGTTTATTTTTACCAGATTATCAGGAGAATCATTGAGTAGCTTGCCAAAAGCCAAAAGGACTTCCGGCGAGAGATCTTCAACTATTTCCGATAATTTCTCTCGATCAGCACGCTCAAGCTCTTGATTGTTGGCAATGATTGTTTTGATTTCAAAAATTATATTGTTCATATTATTATTCATTAGGTTCATTAACAACTTCAACACTACCGGGCGTAATTTCGGCAACAACACGATAAGAACCGCCTTCAATCTCCTGAAATTTAATATTGCTAAGTTGAAAAAAAGCCGCAAAATCAAGATTAGATATATCCCCAAGCGACGCTGGTAATCCACCCTTGCCTTTACCAGACAAAAGATTGTGTCGATAATCTTGGGCCGCAAATGTCAGGGCGTTGGCGAGGGCGTGTTCCTGATCCTTGCCATAACCCATGACAACCATCTTTTCTCCGGATGGGACAAATTTGTTTCCAGGGCCTATTCCTACGACAGCGTTAGCTGACTCATAAGACTGTGATGGGTTTTCCATCGCCTGTCTTAACGAACTGCGCCCACCCTTTAGTTTCCGGCTACCAAAAACAAATACTGGACCACCTGGCGGCATATTGTCGGCTATTTGTTGGGTATTGACCGTGCTCCCGTTGATCTCCAAATTGTGTTCTGCCCAGGCGGTCTCGCCACCAAAAGTTTTTAGAGCTAACGCCATTTGTTCTCCCAAATAAAAGATTCGTTCGGCCGCTTCCACTGGAGACTTACCACCTAAATCTGCTTCACTAAATTTTGGTAACATGCCTTTTAATTCTTCGTGATCACTTGTCTTTTTGGCTTCGGCTGACCCGCTAAGAACAAAGAGAGTGGTCAATAAAATAATTAATTCCCTGCCTCCACGCCTCATCCGCTTGAGAAAAACCGTCTTCTCCCCTTCTACAAGAGAACCCATCGCTTGATTTGGGCCAAGTTCTGATCGCGCAACGCCTCTTTTTTCGCTCATAAGTTTGGTAGTTAATTGATAATTTTATTTATCTTAATACCCACTTCTGACTCGTTCACCTTTACTTTTTCTAATTCTTCCACGCTCGCCTCCAAGCTGTCGGCCAAGGTGCCTTTCTTTAATTCCTCGCCATACTTTTCAAAAACTTTGTTTAATAGTTCATCCTCGGCGCGATAAGAGATTTTGATTCGATCTTGAATAGTCAATTTCATTTCCTTGCGAATGTTATTGATGGTGCGAATCAATTCACGCACAATCCCCTCTTCTTTGAGTTCATCATTCAGGGTCGTATCTAGCTCTACGGTTAATTCGCCTTCGCCTTCAACCTGCTCAACCTCTTTAATATTTAGTTCATCTTTAAGCAAATCAAGATATTCTTCATTAATTTTGAGTTTTGAATTTCGAATTTTGAGTTTCCCTAATGGCTGACGAATTTTGATACCGGCTTCGGCGCGCTCGGCCAAACCGAGTTCAACGACTTGGCGCACGGAATTCATTTGGGTTAATACCTTTTGATCAATTAATTCTTCCTTGGCTAGCGGCCAAACATCTAGATGCACTGATTCCTGTTCGCCTTTTAACTCTTGATACAAATATTCAGCCAGGAAAGGAGTGGCTGGCGCTAATAATTTTGATAACTCCAAAAGAACATAATGCAGGGTGGACAGCGCGGAATTTTTGTCGGCTTCATCGTCGCCCTTAAAACGTTCGCGTGAACGGCGGAGATACCAGGTGGAGAGTTCTTCAATAAAATCTCTGATCTGGCGCGCGCCGGTAAAAATATCATAATGGTTCCAACTGTCACTAACTGCCTTGATTAATGAATTTAATTTAGCCACAATCCATTTATCTAGAATATTCCTCAACTCATCTTGCTTGGTTTCTTGTTGCGCGTACATTTGATAAAAAGAGAGGACGTTCAATAGGGTGGTAAAGGTACGAGTGGATTCTTTGAGCAGTTGTTCGTCAAACCTTTTGGCTTCGCCAGGCTGATTGACTGTGTACAAATACCAGCGGACAGCGTCGGCGCCATATTTTTCAAACATCTCCCAGGGATTGACGACATTGCCAATATGTTTGGACATCTTCTGGCCGTTTTTATCCAAAATATGGCCGAGACAGATGACATTTTTGTAAGGCGCTCTCTTGCCGAGAAGTGTGGCCACGGCCAAAAGCGTATAAAACCAGCCGCGCGTTTGATCAATGGCTTCGGAAATAAATTCGGCCGGATAATATGCGCCACTGTCAATCAACTCTTTGTTTTCAAAAGGATAATGGAGTTGGGAAAAAGGCATGGCGCCTGAATCAAACCAGCAGTCTATTACTTCCGGTGTGCGTTTCATTACACCGCCGCACTTTTCACATTTGATTGTCACTTCGTCAATGAATGGCCGGTGTGGGTCAACAATTTTTTGACCGCTTAATTTTTCTAATTCTTCAAAACTACCGACAACTTTTATCTCTTGGCAAGCCGAACAGCGCCAAACTGGGATAGGCGTGCCCCAATAACGTTCCCGGGAAATGCCCCAGTCCTTGGCCTCGCGCAACCATTCGCCAAAGCGGCCTTCTTTGATATGAGCTGGTTCCCAGTTGATCCCTTCATTATTTTTGATCAGTTGATCGTGCAGAGTACTCATCTGGAAAAACCAGGCATCTTTGGCGTAGTAAATCAGGGGCGTATCACAACGCCAGCAAAAAGGATAGTCATGGGCATAATTTTCGGTTTTGAATAAAATGTTTCTGACCTTGAGATCGGCGATAATTTCCGGCTCGACATCTTTGACAAAGCGTCCCTGCCATTGAGGCACAAGCTCATTGAAAGTACCATCTAAATTTACCGAGTGGACTTTGGGCAGACCGATTTTTTCGCCTAGCTCATAGTCATCAGCGCCATACATCACGGCCGTGTGAACAACGCCGGTGCCATCTTCGGTGGAAACAAAATCAGCGGCGTAAACTTTGAAGGCATTTTGGTAATTGGTGTGTTGTTCAGTAACAACACCAGGAAAGAGCGGTTCGTATTCAAGACCAACCAGATCTTTTCCTGAAATTTTATCCTGCACGAGTGTAAATGACTCTGGCCAATTTTCACCTAAAACTTTTGCTATTAAGTCTTTGGCTAAAATGTATTTTTCTTTGATCTCTTTGTTTTCTATCAAGACATAATCAATGTTCTCACCGACGGCCAAAGCGACATTGCCAGGCAAGGTCCAAGGTGTGGTGGTCCAGGCGAGAATATATTCATTTGGTTTGTCTTTGAGTTTAAATTTGATATAAACTGAATCCTCCTTAACATTTTTATAGCCTTGGGCGACTTCGTGTGAAGATAGAGCTGTACCGCAACGCGGACACTGTGGCACGACTTTGTAGCCCTGATACATCAAACCGCGCTCATAAACCTGCTTGATAATCCACCACAGACTTTCAATATATTCATTGTGATAAGTGACATAGGGATGTTCCATATCTACCCAGAAAGCAACTCGCTCGGTCATTTTTTCCCAGTCGCCAACATACTGCCAAACGCTTTCTTTGCATTTTTCATTAAATTCTTTGACGCCATAAGCTTCGACGTCTTTTTTATTTTTCAAGCCTAATTTTTTTTCTACTTCCAATTCGACCGGTAAGCCATGGGTATCCCAACCAGCGCGGCGCTCAACCCGAAAGCCGTTCATGGTTTTGAAACGGGGAATTAGATCTTTGAACGCCCGAGCTTCGACATGATGAATGCCTGGTTTGCCATTGGCGGTGGGTGGACCTTCATAAAAAACAAAATTACCCTGGGGCGCGTCTTTGCCCAAGGTTTTTTTGAATATTTCTTTGTCTTGCCAGAATTTGAGGATTTCCAGCTCTTTTTCCGGAATGTTTAACATAGTGAGTTTATTGTATAAAATTTGGGTGAATTTGGCAAATTATAAAGAAAAAATGGGCAATTGACTATGACGATGATTTGGATTATAATTAATTTTACTAAAAATATACTTATGTCTAAAAAAACAAAGCTACTTATTTTAGCTACGATAATCGCGTTTGGCGCGATGTTTTTTAATTTTCAAATGGCCAAGGCGATAGAGAAAAAACCGGTCTATTTTTTCTGGGGTGACGGCTGTCCGCACTGCCACACGGAACAGGTTTTTTGGAATAAGATAAATGATAATTATCCAGACATTGAATGGATCGCCTATGAAACCTGGAAAAACGAAGAGGGCTATAAAATAATGCAAACAATGACCAAGGCGAAGTTCGGCAAGGCTGAAGGACGGGTGCCTTTAGTCATAATCGGCGAGGAAAAAATTCTCGGTTTTCGAGATGAGGAAACCACGGGCGTGGAAATCATGGAAGCGCTAGACAGATACACCGGGACTAAACACGCGCGATTGGCCGCTGACACCACTGGACCGACGGGCAAAGACGCTTTTAAATTCCCCCTGATCGGCACAGTGGATGCCAAAAAATTATCTCTGCCAATCCTGACGGCGGCTTTGGGCTTGATTGATGGCTTTAATCCATGCTCCATGTGGGCGCTACTCGTCATGATCACGCTTTTGATCAATGCGGGCGATAAGAAAAAAATGTGGTTGGTTGGTTGGACATATATTGGCGCTTCGGCTTTTTCCTATTTCTTGTTTTTAACTGCTTGGTTCAACACCTTTCTGCAATTTGGCTATTTACAAGCAGTAAAAATTGTTATTGGACTTTTAGCGGTTGGCGTGGGCAGCTATTTCCTGCGTGATTTTTACAAAAAAAGAAAACAAGAGGCTCTCACCTGCGAGGTGACTTCGGAAAAAACCAAGGGCAAAATCATCGCCCGATTGGAGAAGACATTGAAAAAAGAAAAAACTATAGCAATCATCGTCGGCATAGCATTAATCTCTTTTAGCATTAACTTGGTAGAACTTTTGTGCTCGGCCGGCATTCCGGCGATCTATACGCAGATCTTATCACAAAGTGAATTACCCAAAATCAGCTACTACCTTTATCTTTTGGGCTATGATTTTTTCTACATGCTGGATGATATTGTGGTGCTTCTCATCGCGGGCTTTACCTGGAAGATGTTTTCCGGCAACCAGAAATACGCCAAGTATTCTCACCTGATCGGCGGACTGCTTTTGGTGGTGCTCGGAATTATTATGATTTTTCGGCCAGGACTTCTGATGTTCAAATAGCGGTAAGCGAGACAAGCGAGGTAAGCAATAAACAGTAAATAATAAAGATATAAGCAATTTTAAAATAAACTTATGGAAAATGATAACAAAGAAATCAAGAATAAAACCGGCTGGCCCACTGATGCAGAAGAGCGCATCATCGGCCCGATCAATAAGAGGCAACTTATTATGATGGTGGCTGGGGGCATGGCAGTGTTTATAGCCAAAGAGTTGTTCCCATTTAAAATAATGTTCATTATAGTGGCGATAGTGATTATTATAATAATAAAACTCTGGAACGAAAGCCCGAATAAGCCGGTTTAATAATTTTTAACTAAAACCGCCTCGCGGGGACACGAGGCGGTTTTATGATTGATAAAGATTTCTACCCGACTTTAGTCGGGGTCTTGCGAGCTTTAGCTTGTGGGTCAAGAACAACAACTAAAGTTGCCTGTACCCTCGGCTAAAGCCGGGTAGAAATATAAGATTGCATTCTTGGTACCGCCACGGGGAATCGAACCCCGATTACCAGGATGAGAACCTGGCGTCCTAACCGTTAGACGATAGCGGCGTAAAAAATTCAAAATGTAAATCTCAAAACGTAAAATGACAAATCAAAATTTAAAATTATATAAATTATCTCCCGAAAGGAGATACTAAAATTTTGATTTTTGATATTTGATTTTTGATTTTCTTCTTGTATTAATTTACCAGCTTTGGCGAATTTGTCAAAAAGACGGACCGAACAGACGGCCGCGGGCGTTTTTGTTTGGGTTAGAGCATCTCGTCTCGTTTCTCTTTTATAAAGATAACCAAATCTTCAAAAATACGAACAAAATTTTTGAAGGGCGCCTCAATAATAAAATCAAGAATGAAAATAAAAACATTGATTTTGGAAGAGTGGAAAGCGAGCCAGCGACCGACTCGCAAAACCGGAACAAAGAGAAAAGAAATGATGACGGTCAAAAATCTTTCCCGATGTTTCAAGATAATCAGTTCAGCGGCGGTGCGGCGGATACGCAGAGAGAAAAAGCTAACCATTGTCAAAAACAGTAAAAAGATAAGAATACTGGCAACACTGAAATCCAACAAGCGCAAGCCATAAACAACCAAGCCAAAGGAAATAAAATACATAATGCCATAAAGCAGATTGAGCACAATATTCAAGAATCCCCTCTTGGGCGGATTCAGACGGACGCGCAATTCCGAGCCACCGCCCAAATAGACAATGTTTTTTACTTCCGAGACGATAGCCTCGGTATTGGCTTTGCCAGGAGTACGGATGCTGGCGCCGATAGCGGCCATGAGAACGGGCGGGAAAAGAGCATTGATGATAAGCGGTGGCCAGCGCAATTCGCGCAGAATAAAATAATCAAAAGGTAATTCCAAAACAATGCCAAAAATAATTTTGGTGCAAAAAATATAGATGACGGAACGAATAATGGAACGACGCACTTTGGCACCAATCTGACTGTATTTAATACGGCAAGTTTCCTCAACTTTCTCAATCAGGCGCTCTGGCCTCGCAAAAATAGCCAGGTATTGTTCCGGATTATCACGAATAATATCCTGCAAAATCCAGAAGACGGCGATATATTTTTTGAAATCCCTCAATAATCGGTCATTGAGCTGGTGATTATAATTATCCTTGATAACTGCCTGGGTGCGCTTGACTTCGTGGGCGATATGTTCGGCCTCCGGCAAGGTGAGTTCGTGCCAATCAGGAAAGTAATATTTTAAAAGAAAATAATTAACGGTCATCTCGTCAGCCTTGAGCAAACCCTTGAGTATGGCTATGTGAATCTGAATATTTTTACCTTCTTCGTCTAATTGGCAACGACCGTCAAAAACCAAATTTTGTTTGATGGTGCGTTCGGTAACTTCAACCAAAATCCTCTCCTCTTCAGCCGGTACCAAAATCTCCTCCACCTCGCAGGCGGCAAGGTCCAAGAGCCAGTAGAAAAAACTTTTCATTTCTTTCGGCGGGTAGCTACTATCCACGATAACATTGTAAATAACAATGTATTTGTTGATCAGATGGGCGACTTGGTCAACCAGGCGCTCTGGCACGCTGTCGTTGGCTAAATAACGGGCGCGAATCAATTCCTCAATCAACGGTCGAGCCAGATCCGATCCCTTATGGCCAGGACTGGCAATTCTTTTTAGGATACGGGAGGTGGCATGACGACGAAGCAAATGGTCTTCACGATAGTCAACAGTGTTGCGAATTTTTTCATAAATAAAAGCCAGCTTACTGGCGGCATCGTTCACGCTAATTGTTGCTCCATGGAGTGTCTCGCGTTTGGTTGCCGTAAAAATATCCTGATAATTGAGAAGCCAATTTTCTACCGCGTTGGATAGGTTTGACGACATATAAAAAATTACTGTGAGTTAAAATTATTAAGAATCTTGAGGGTCTCCGTGATCATATTATCAAAACTTAAAGCCGTGAGTTTGGTCAAGGGACTGGCCACCAGCCGGTCGCGTAATTTTTCATCTTGGCAGAGGCGTTGAAGCGCTTTGACCCAGGCCGACTGATTATTATATTCCGCTAAAAGACCATTATAATCATCATCAATCAGTTCGGGATTGCCACCGATGGCACTGGCGACGATTGGCAGATTATAATTCATAGCGTCAATAATGGAGTGTGATAAGCCTTCATAGCCTGAATTGAGCACAAAAATTGAAGCCGCCTGGTAATAATTGGGTAGATCATCCTGACTAATCCGACCGGGGAAGAAAACAGCATTCGTCAATTTTTTTTCTACAACCAAACGGCGCAGACTATCCTCCTCTTGTCCATTGCCGACGATAACTAGCTTGAAAGAAGAGTTAAGCTTCAAAAGTTCCGGCATAATTTCGATCAGCATGGCTACGCCCTTCCAGGGCAAAAGTCTTGCCACCGTTAAAATCAACTCGCCCCGGATGCCTATTTTATCTTGAGCTTTAGAACGCGACAAACCGGGTTGATTTTTCAAATAAATAGAATTATAGACTACTCTGACTTTAGATTGATCGGCGCCCCAGCCAAGAACAATTTTTTTGAGATAATGCGAGGGAACAATAACATAATCGGCGTGGCGGACAACCTGGCGTTCTAATTTATTCAAGAGACGAATTTTGTGATTAAAAAAATAATTTTTTGATTCTGGCTCTGGATTTTTCTGCCAATCGTCAATGCCAAGCAGAGTGGCGTGATTCAACTGGGCTTGCTCCCAGGCATAATCGCCGACTATTTTCACCACTAGTTTCTTTTGCAACAAACGAGAAACTAAAAGCGCTGGCCAGCCAGAAGCAATCGGACCCTGCGCATAAATAACTTTAGCATGGATAGAGCAAAAAAACAATTTAAAAAAATAAAGCAGATATCTGAAAGGGAGAAAAAAACGACTATCCACTGATAGGACAAATGGCGCCAACTCTTGATCTTCATCAGCCAAGGGAGAACTATGATAGTAGATCAGGGAAAACTCAATGTTGTGTTCTAAAAAATAGTGTGCCAGACGGCGGGTATAGGTGGCTGGGCCGCCAATGGCCGGAGGGAATATTTCACCCGCCATAACGATGCCCGTGTCATTTTTTGCCTGAAAAACAAAATTTTTGCTGGCCCAAAAATTCCAAATTAAAACTAAAACGGCGGCAAACCCTTTGGAGAATAAATACCACAAACCGATGTCTTCCACCAAAATATAAAGCGTCAAATTATTAATACCCAAACCAATGGCTTGAAAAATCAAAAAAAGAACAAAGCTTGTCTGGCGCCTGTCGGGAAAAGTCACCAGTTTTTGAAAATAGTAATTAAAAACAGCAGCAACCAAAAAGGAAACAGTGGCCGACCAAAGATACCACCAATGAAAATATTCAGTCAGGGCAAAGAGCAGACTAGCATCAACAATAAAAGCCAAACCGCCACCAATACAGTATCGAAAAAAGCGAGAATTTTTTTTGATTAATTTAAATAGCGAATGATGAGTCATGAATTACGAATTATGCATTATGGAATCAAAAATATTTTTCATTTTATCGGCGATAAGATTCCAATCATATTTTTCCTCCACCATGTGCCTGGCATTGGCAACTACTCGTTCAACCTCGTCTTTATTCTTTTCTTCTAAAATATAATTTATTTTTTCAGCGATGCTTTGTGGGTTTTTAACTTCGCAAAACCAACCAGTTTCGCTATCTTTAAAAAAATCAAGAATGCCGCCGACCGGCGTGGCGATAACGGGCAAGCTAGCGGCCATGGCTTGAACAAAAACATTGCCAAAACCCTCGGTTAAAGACGGGCGAACAAAAATGTCCGCGATTTGATAATAATCTTGAATCTGTTCATGAGGCACACGCCCTAGAAAAATTATTTTATCCGTCACGCCGAGCCTCAGAGCGAATTGTTTCAATTGTTTTTCCAAGGGGCCGGAACCAAGGATTACTAATTTGGGGGTGAGTAATGGGTAATGGGTAACGAGGATATGGACTGACTTTATCAGATCAGCAACACCATTTTTGACAACCAGGCGAGAGTCGGTGAGGATAATCTTATCTTCTGGCTTGATACTTAATTCTTCCTTAGTTTTTAATTTTGAATTTTGAGTTTTGAATTTATCTAGGTCTACCCCATTGGGCACGACACTAATATCCTTTTTATAACCGTAACTTCTGGCGCGCCGGGCCAGCCATTGACTTATCGCTTGAATATGATCCGCTCGGGTATAAATTTTTTTGTAAATTGGTCTGAAATACCAAGTTTTTTTCCAAATGCTAAAAAGAGAGTCACCCTCTTGAAGAGTTAATAAAAATTTAACGTCTGAAAATTTCCTTTTGAAAAACAAAGCGGCCAACCCGGCGCGATTGGCCATAATTGACCAAATAAGAGAATAATTATTTAGACGATGAAGTTCTAAGGCTTTTTTATAGGCCAACCACGGGAAAAAACGTTTGCTATTTTTGCCATGACCGACGCGATATATTTTTATATTATCCTTCTGCTCAACAGCCTGTTGGCAGCCGTCCAAATTGCAAGTAATTATATCAAATTCTATCCCAGCTATTTTTTTGGTAATTTCAGAAACGGCAACCTCTGCTCCGCCGATAAAGGGTAAATAAGTAAGAGAAAAAATCAAAACTTTTGGAGTTTTTTGCATCATAGTAGTAATAAGATAATTATCCTTTATTTACCCTTTGGTGTCAAAAAAGCTCCGGGGGTAGACCGGAGTTGTGGGAACGATTTATCCATTGAGCCGCTGGATGATTTGGGGTAAATTTTTGCGGGTAATTTCTTCACCGGCGGCAATGATTTTTTGAGCTTCGGTAAATTGCATCCACATATAACTGCCAATTTCTGGATTGAGAATAACGTCCGCACCGACCGAGCTGTAAGCGGCCAGTTGTTTTTGCATAATGCGTGCGGCGCTATAGACATTATTATACAAATCCTTGCTACCTTTTTTGGTGTGGAGGTAACTGCCGCCACGTTCTTCCAGGTTGACAGCGATAACAAAATCAGCGCCCAATTTTTTGGCCAAATCAACCGGCACTGGGTCAACGGCTCCGCCGTCAATCAACCAATGCTCGTCTATGGCTACCGGCTTGAAAACACCAGGGAAAGAAATGCTGGCGCGCACAGCTTCGGGCAGATTGCCGACAGTCAAAAAAACGCTCTTGCCATTGGAAATATCGGTGGCCACGGCGCCAAAAGTAATTTTCAGGTCGGAAAAATTCTGGGTGCAGTGTAGCTCCATCTGCATAAAGTTCTTTATTTTGTCACCGGCTACGAGCCCACCCGAGAAAATTGACAGATCACTGCTCAAGTGAATAATTTTTTTCCACTCAATCTCCAAATAAGTTTTCTCAATCAAACCAATGTCTCGATGGCTGGCATAGGCGCTACCGATGAGCGCGCCCATACTAGCGCCGGCGATAATATCAATGGGGATCTTATTTTCTTCTAAAACCTTGATCACGCCAATATGGGCGAGACCTCTGGCGCCGCCAGAGCCGAGAGCGAGACCGATTTTTTTATTGCTCATGATGGTGTTCGTCATTTCTTTTAATTTGTTTATTAAAATACATAGTAATATAATCGGCAATTTCTATGCCATTTTCTTTATAAATTTTTCCGGTATGACAAATCCTCTTTTTAGCGCTGTCAAAACCTAAGAGTTCTATCCCCTCTTCTACCTTTTCCCAGGAGCTGGATTCTATCTCAATATACGGCGGCAACAAAGGATATTCGTCCATATCAAATTGGATACCATCAAGGGTCCATCTCTCGCGTCTATTTTCTACATCATATTTGATAATAAAACCAGCGGCGAGAAAAATATCTCTGGTCTTGTCAAAATCTTCAACCACTGTCTCTATTTCCTGCATGCCAAGATCATTGCCATTTGGACCTTGTTTGGGACCAATTCTTTTTTTAAAAGCCAGGGTGATTTTGTCGCCTTCGTCACGCAAACGCAACCAACTATTCTCTTTGTCCAGCCGCCAATCAGGATATTCAAAATTGAGCCGGCGATAAGTGCGGCTGAATTCAAATTTTGCCCCAATGCTTTTGAGCTTTTCTCGAAATTCCTCCGAATCAATGTTCGTGTATTTGACCTCAAATTCTTCCATAAAATCATTTTCTTTTTATAATTTTTACTGTACCTCGATTGGCGTCAACTTCAACATAGTCTCCATCGCGCAAAACTTGAGTGGCAATTTTTGTACCAATTATACAGGGTTTGCGCAACTCTCTAGAAACAACAGCCGCGTGGCAAGTAACCCCGCCCTCGTCCGTGACTATGGCTGATGCTTTATTGATAAGAAAAATAAACTCCGGTCTGGTCATGCCAGTAACTAAAATCTCTTTGGCCTGAAATTGGTTTGATTGTTTGTTTAAATTTTTTATAACTCGGACAAATCCTCTAATTTTACCTTGGAAGCCAGTCTGCCCATTAATAACTTTTGTTGAACAATGCCCGAATTGTTTTTGTTGTTTATTATAATAATTATTAATAAATTTTTTATTTTCTGCGGCGTTGGAACTTTCCTCCCTGCGACCATCATAATGCACCAAGGTACAATACCCGTTTTTCCTATTTCTAATAAGATTGGCTGATTTTTGTAATTCTCTTTGGCCTCTTGCGAGCTCGTCTACTCCATAAAACAAAATCAGATCATGTGATATCCCAACTTGACTAAACATCCGTTCGGCTACTCGATAACAACTGGTAATCATTTTAGAAAAATAATCCTTTCTAACATCCCTTAAATATAAAGAGTTTTGTATAAAGTTAGCCAGCTTTCTTTCTTTAAAGGATAGCCCCCGATACCATTTATTAAATTTTTTATCCCTGTCTAATTCTTCTTTCTTAATAGAGGCGACTAATTTCTTCATTTTCTGACGATTAGTACCATACTGGGTATCAAAAGCTTCTTCTGATTCTCTTAAATTATATACTTTATTGTAGTTAGCAAAAAGATATTGGCACTTTTCTATTGTTGCTTCGTGCTTTGCTTCTTTCAAAGAAGTATCAAAATAAAAATACTCTCTTCTTTTCTCAAAAGAATGAAAATTGGCAACAGTGCATTCAGTCCATATTTTCAGTAAATTGCCATCGCCTGTTTCTTCGAGGACATCTCGGCAAATGTTATCATCTAGGTTTAATGTAAAAAATGCCAGGGCTGACAGGTTGCCAAAGAGCGTGATAAGCTCTTTGATAATGGGGAGCAACTTTGATATTTTTTCTTTATTAACATAATCATAAGATAGGTTAAAATAAATATCATCAATCCTTTTTGCTAATTTTTTGAACTGCGACAATCGTAATTTCAAGATGGTTGTATTATGCCAATAACTGCGGAATATTTCCTTTGATTTAATAAGGCTTTGGGTTATCGGCAAGTGCATAACACCTTCATTGCTATCTACGATCAGAAGGAGGGGGAATGGGGTATTGTCTTGATAATATTTTGTATAATATTGACGGCTATTCCAACCAGATGCCTGCACAAAAATAGATGAATTATAAAGTGGCGGCCATAGCTCTTGCGGTCCCAATTCTTCTATAAATTTTTTCGCCAAGGGCTCATGAGCCATATATCCCACTTAAATTATTTATATGTTTATCCCAATTATATTTTTCTTTGACCTGACTCATGCCAGCCACGGAAAACTTTTGACGTAAATTTTCATCAGATAGAATAATCTTAAACTTTTCGGCCAAATCGTCAATGTCGCCCGGCTTGACTAATAAACCAGCCTCGCCCACCACACTTCTAACACCGGGTAAATCAGAACCGATCACCGGTTTGCCAAAACTTTCTGCGTCAACCAAGACCAGACCAAAAGCCTCGGCCTTGGTGGTAGAAGGCAAAACAACCGTGTCGGATAAATAATAATAACAAGCCAAGTCTTCATCAGAAACACGACCGGTAAAATAAACATGATCGGATATTTTGAAGTCTTCCACTTGCTTTTCATAAGTGGAGCGGAGATCGCCGTCGCCGACAATAAGTAATGTGTAATGTGTAATGTGTAATGTGCAAATTAATTTTTTAAAGGATTCTAGCAAGATATCCACGCCTTTGAAATAATGCGCGCGGTCAAGATTACCAACAAATAAAATATATTTATCTTCGCCATGCCAGCTGATTTGTTTTTTGATTTCTTCCAGACGAGAACGATTGACATCTTCGGGTGAGTGGCTGACACCGAAAGGAATCTCCATAAATCTTGTCTGATATTTTTGATAAATATTTTTTATGGCCGAATGAGCGACATAATCCAGCGAAGAGGTGCAAACACAGTCGGCCATTTTAAATAACGATTTTTTAATTAATAATGACGGCCAACTCAATATTTTCAAAAAAATATTATCAAAGCTGGCATCCATATGATAAAAAATAATTATTTTGGCTTTGATCAACCCAAGTTTTTTGCCTAGCCACAAAACTTCCTGCGCGCCAAAAAATGGATAATGCAGTTGGATAACATTAAAGTCTTTTAATTTTTTGAGTAGCCCGGGACAAAAACCGCCATTACCAAAACGCGGAAAAGCTTGGAGATATTCAACCGTGTATTTTTCCCCTCCTAGTTCAAAGTTGCCGGTGGCAAGTTTGAACGGAGAGGTGGCCGAGTCAACGCGTTGAGTTTCGCGGGACGAGGGCGGGGTGGTATCGTGTTGATTATTATTCAACGTAAAAACCGTCACCTCGTGACCCAATTCGGCCAGGCGTTTGACCTGCTCAAAGGCAACATTGCCCATGCCGCCGCGATAAGGAGGAAATTTACAGATGAGGTGAGCGATGCGCATATATCTACGAATTTACTAATCAATTACTAATATACAAATAAAAATGATTATATAGCTCCTTTTTTCTTGGCCCCTTCAACCGCCAAATAACATATCCTTTTGTGTTCGGGTAGGATTTTTTTATTTTCTAGTTCTGTCAATCCAAGAAAAACCATTTCCTGGCCCTCAAAACAATTGATTTTTTGCTGGTCATCATAAATGGCCCAAAACATATAACGTATTGATTTTACTCCATCTGCTCTAACATAATCTTCTTCAAGAAATGGGTATAATTTGTCAGCAACATAACCAGTTTCTTCTTTTAATTCCCTTTTGGCTGTTTGCTCATGGTTTTCATCACTCTCCTCTTTTTGGCCAGCGATATAGGCCCAATAGCCCGGATTAATAATATCCGGATTATCATCTCGGTGTTGCATCAGCACTTCTCCTTTTTTATTAATTAGAACAACTCCAGCGTGTGCCATAAAATTATGTAATTAAATCTTTTTCAACCACTGATCAAAATTATTTTATAACTTTGTATCTCACCTGAATCACATCCTTATCCAAATTTCTGACTTCTAATAATTCCAGTTTTAAATCAACGTCAGCGTCTTTGAAAAGTGAGAGGCCCTCGCCGAAGATTTTCGGCTCAATGGTCAGCCAGATTTCATCAACTAGGTTTTCTTTGAGAAACAAACCATTGATGGTGGCCCCGCCACCGAGAATAACTTTCTCAAAACCACGGTCAGCTAGACTATTTAATAATTCTTTAGGCGTTAGATTGGTATATTCCAAAGAATTGGGAATATTTTGGCTGGTGTTAGGATTTTTGTCCAAAATAATATTTAGCCGACCGGGCAAGGGCTTACTAATAGTCTCATAAGTGGTCTTGCCCATAATAATCACACCGGCGCTTTTGGTTTCTTCGACAAATATTTTTTTGTCGGCTTTGGAGGTCCAGTCAGCGAGCTGGGTAGCAGTTTTGGCGATTTTGCCATCAGCTGTAATCGCCATCATCAGGATTAATTTCATAATTTTGTAATTTTTAATTTTTAAATAAATCTTAATTTCAAAACTCAATTAACAAAGCCCAAAATAGTAATTATTTATTTAAATATTGATGCTTGGAATTTATTTTGTGCTTTGGATTTGGAACTTGGTGCTTATTCGGAAATTGTATCTTGTTTCTTGATTATTGCTCCCTAAACGGCAATCTCAAATTTTATCCCCGGGTAACTCTCGTAACCGACGACCTCACTGTCGGTATATTGCCAATCAAAAATTGATTTGAAATTACCAGTTTTTATTTGCGGTAAGGAATATTTGTCCGGATCACGGGATAATTGCTCACAAGCGCCAGCAAGATGATTTTGATAAATATGGACATCGGCCAAAAAGCCCACCAGCTTGCCTTCTTTCAAATTGGCTTCCTTGGCGAGTAAGTGTAAAAGTAGGGCGTAACTCGCAATATTAAAAGGCAGTCCGAGCATCGTATCAACTGAACGCTGGTTCCAGAGCAGATTTAGTTTGCCATTGATAACCGTGACCTGAAAACCATAGTGGCAATATGGCGGCACGGCTTTATCTATATCCAAAGGATTCCAGGCCAAGACCAACATGCGTCGGCTACTGGGGTCTTGTTTGAGAGTTTCCACGACTTTTTTTAACTGATCAACGCCTTGGCCAGTATAATCAGTGTCATAAGTTTTGTACTCGGCCCCAAAGTGACGCCACTCCCAGCCGTAAATCGTGCCCAGATCGCGCTCGGCTAACATTTTCTTTTTGGTTTCCTCATCGTGGCCATAAGGAATTTTTAGGGGCGTGCACCATTCATCCCAAATATGGTTATTCCTATTTTGTAACCACTTTTTGTCAGTGATGCCTTTGATAAAAAATTCCAGTTCGCTCGCAACCAAACGGAAAGGTACTTTTTTGGTGGCGAGCAAAGGAAAGCCCAAACTCATGTCATGCTCAAACATGGCGCCGGCCATAGAAACCGCCGGCATGCCAGTGCGATTTTCTTTGAGGGTGCCTTCGGAAATAATTTTTTGGACAATATCTAGATAGGCCTTCATAAATTCAAAATTTAAAAATCAAAAGGCAAAGTGACAATGCAAAATTAAAAATTAAATAATTTCAAAATTGCCAATTTTACATTTTTAACTGTTATTTTGATTTTTGCATTTTCAATTATTTTCATCGTCCGGTTGACCCAAATCTCCCCTCTCCTCTGGCGGAATCGGATAATTCGGCTACTTCTTCTAGATCAGCAATCACTACGGGGAAAATGACTAATTGGGCGAGCTTGTCACCTTTTTTTATTTGATAAACCTCTGGGCCGAGATTAATTAATTGAACATTATATTCGCCCCGGTAACCAGCATCAAAAACGCCACCCATAGTGTGCAAACCAGCTTTCTTGGGTAAACCGCTTTTATCTTTAACGATGGCGGCATAGCCTGTTTCAAATTCCATGGCAAAACCCAAATCGAAGACCCGACGTTCACCCGGTTTTAAATCATAATCTTCCAGCGAAAACAAATCCAGGCCCACGTCGCCGGGATGAGCGTAGTGAGGGATGACGGCTTCTTCTTTTAATTTCTTAATCTTTATCTTCATGACAGTGTAAATTATTACTTTTTTAATTTCTAATTAACCTAATTTCTAATGCCTAATAAAATTCAAATGTCAAAATCCAAATTTCCAATCAAATCATAAATCCAAATGACAAAAAATTTGAGCTTTGGATTTTGAGCTTTGTTTGACATTGGAAATTGAGATTTTGGGTTTTTATTAGAAATTAGTAATTAGAAATTAGAAATTTTACCTCTCTAAATTTTCCTGATGGCAGCTCCCCCAACTTCATCTTCCCAATCCTCACCCTAACCAAATCTTTCACCCGATAACCGCAAGCGCCAAGCATCCGGCGAATTTGCCGGTTCCAGCCCTGATGAATAACGATGGATAATTTCGTGGGGCTAACTTTTTTAACACTATCGGCCTTGGCTAATCCTTCTTCCAATTTAACACCTTGTTTCAGTTTTAACAATAATTCCAGGGTAATATCTTTGTCCAACGTGGCCAAATATTCTTTCTGGTGCTCAAACTTAGGATGAGTTAATTCATAAGTCAAAGCCCCGTCATTGGTCAAAATAACTAGACCGCGGCTGTCTTTGTCTAGACGCCCCACGGGCCAAACCTTGGGCATGGGCGGGACTAAATCAACCACTTGGTTTTTGGCATGAATATCTTTGGTCGTGCAGATATAGCCAATGGGCTTGTTGACTAAATAATAAACCATTTTCTCGGCACCAGCAACCAGACGACCCAAGACCTTCACTTGGGCAGTGGCCGGATCAACTTTTTGCCCCAAAACAGCCGGCTTTGAGTCGACAGTAACCTGACCGGAACGAATAAATTCTTCAGCGGCACGACGCGAACAGAAGCCAGAGGCAGAAATGTGTTTAGTGAGATTAATCAGGGCCATAGTGAGAATAAAAGCGCTATATCATAATATAAGCGCTTTTAGAAAAATAAAATAAAGGAGAAAAATCTAATACTTAATTCTCTGATAAACCCAAATATCAAAATCCGAATTCCCAATCAAATCCAAAATCTAAATGATAAAATATTTGGGCTTTGGATTTTGAGCTTTATTTGATATTGGAAATTTGGATTTTTGATTTATCGGTAATCTCCAAAAAATAATACCGAGGATTAGTTCTTCCTCTTATCCACCACCACGATCTTTTTGCTTTCCATAATCTCAAACAGGAATTTGTCAGTCATAGAATTGCGATAATCAAATTCTTTCTGGCTCATGATTGAATAGCGCAGGGGGTATTCAAAGTTTCTTTCCATGCCGGAGATCAGGCGTTTAATCCGATTCTTATCAACTCCGCCCATGATCAAAATATCAGTCCTAGCACGCGGGTTACCGACAAAAATACCTGACAAAATCAACAAGCGAATACCTTTTTCTTTTTTCAATTTTTCCAACAAAACTCTATCGGCCAGCACCCGAGAGTGCATAATCAGGTTTAAAAGTTCCTGATACAAGAGATGCTCTTTGTTGACCTGATAATATTTTCTTTTCTCCTGGGTCTCCCGAGCCAGTTCAGGGGCGGGAATATCCAATGTTTCCAAGGGCACGGGCACGACAATTTCCATTTCTTCCAGATTGATGAGCTCGCGACGAACGGAGTTGATGTTTTCCTTTAGCTCTCGGCTGATCCCACGGACATAAAAACAGCTGTCAGGATTATCAAAAAAGAGATTGAGGAGTTTGACTCTGGTTTTGGACCCAAAAAGCTTATCGAGCATAAAATTGAGGATAAATTGGCTTAAAAAAGGGACAAAAATATGTTATCATTATAGTATATCTTGGGTTTGTTGTAAAATGAAAAAATTGCTATACTGATTACAGACAATATCTACCAAAGAGAGAGCTGATTTTAAAATTATTCATAAAATAAAAATAATTTTTAGATAAAATATTAATATGGAGTATAAAATCAAAGCCGACAAATTAACGATCAAAAATGCCAAGACTAGCGGGCAGTCTCATGTCTATATTGCGCCGAACGAACTGGCACAAGAGAGCGGTCTGGGCATGCTGGTGATCATCGCGGAAATAAAATCAAAAGAGAAAAGGATACCAGCAACTCTGGATCAAATAGTGCGCGAGCTGGGGGAATATTATTATCATTCGCCGACCAAAAATGCCGAAGCGGCTCTAGAAACAACCTGCCAATATTTCAATGAGAATATCATGGAAATCTGCCAAAAAAACTGGCAGTGGCTAAAAGATAGAATCAGTGTTCTCGTGGCGGCCGTGCAGGAGAACCGCTTATCGCTTTCCACTTACAACAACATGCGAGTATGGCTGGGCCGAGAGGGAAAAATTCATGACATTTCCAGTTCAGACGCTGAAAGTAAAAAAAATGCCACGCCCAAAAAAATAATGAGCCAAATTGTTTCTGGGCAGTTGGAAGACAATGATGTAATACTTCTATCCAACGCGACGATTTTTGATTATTTTTCCGAGGAAAAAATAAGGCGCACAATCACAACTTTGGCACCGACTCAGGCCTGCGCTTTTTTGAAGAATGCCCTGATTGATTATAAGGTAACAGCTGATTTCAGCACGGTAATTGTGAAACTGATACAAAATGCCCAGAAAGAACCGGGGAATGCAAATCCCGAACGGCTTAATTTATTACAGGGGACACAAATGGGTGGCAGTCTAAAACAGGTGAATGGTAATCAGTTTTTAATAAAATTAAAAAATATTAAAGAAAACGGGGTAACCCTGGCCAGCGACCTGGCGCGCAAAGCCGGGCAACTGCCGGCAAAAATTGCCAAAAGAAGAAATGCGCCGATAGAAAATCCGAAACAGCTAGAGCCAGAGACTGAAGTCAAGGCCGATTGGCGCGCCAAACTGGGCTTTGACGGCGAACGCTTTGGTTCAAAAGACCATTGGCTTAAAAATTTTAAGCTTCAGGACTATCGATTAGTTATTTTTATTTTTATAATCGCCCTCTTGTTCGCCGGCAGTTTAAAAATTATCAGCAACCGGCATCAGACAAGCGATGAGAGCCAAAAAATAGAAGCGGCCATCGCCAATATTAAAGATAAAATAAACTCTATCGAGGCGGCATTGATCTACAAGGACGATATCAAGGCCCAGGAGCTTTTGCGGGAGACTGAAAATATGTTGGCCAATTTTGAATATAAAAATTCAGACTCAGCCAAAACAGCCCTGACAGAGCTAAATCAACAGGTTGGCGAGATGAAGAATAAGGTTTATAAATTGGAAAAAATAAACAAAGATGATTATTTCGCCAAACTACCAGAAGCCACCAGCCCAAGCAGTAATCTAACACTGACTGACATCGGCCTTTATTTTATGGCCGGGCAACAAGTATACAAAGTGAATCTTAGAGACGGTAATATTGATCGCCAAGCGGTAGTGAACAATGAAACCGTCAATAAAATAATCAATCTTGACGGCAAACAACTGGTCATCTATGGTGGCGGGGCGGAGATATTTTTAATGGCAAAAAATGATACTTTGGCGCAAAAAAAAGTTTTTGATTTGCCAGAGGGAGACCAAGCTAAAGATATTGCTATTTACAACAGCAAAATATATCTGCTCGGGGGGAAAAATATCTACAGTTATAACTATACTAACGGCACTTGGAGCAAACCAGCAACGTGGTTGAAGCAAGAAGCAAACATATCGGGCGATAAAAGCATCGCAGTCGATGGCAATATCTGGTTGGCCGCCAATAATGGTGAAATAAGCCAATATTTTAAGGGCAAGAAAGAACAATTTACCTTGAGCGGACTGTACGAGCCGCTGAGCGGCGAAACATCGATTTACACGGCCGACGGCTTGGGAAAAATTTATCTCCTAGATAGCGACCGAAATAGAATAACCATCGCCAATAAACAAGGCAAAGTTTTACGCCAGATACTCGGAGATAATCTTGATAAAATCATGGCGATTATACCGGGTGACGGAGAAAAGGATTTATATATTCTGACTATGACGGGGATCTACAAGTTAGCCCTATAGGTAAAAAGATAAAAAACAATAAAGCCGCTCCGATAAATATCGGAGCGGCTTTAAAAAATAAAATTATTTCAAAGTAACAGTAGCGCCGGCCTCTTCTAATTTCTTCTTGATCTCTTCGGCTTCCTCTTTTTTGGCGCCATTTTTAACGACGACAGGGCCAGCCTCAGTCATATCCTTGGCTTCTTTTAAGCCTTTGCCGGTAACTTCTCGCAAAACCTTAATTACCCCGATTTTATTTTCACCAGTAGCGGTCAGTTCCACGTCAAATTCGCTCTTCTCTTCAACGGCGGCACCGGCGGCGGCACCGGCTGGCATGGCGCCCATCATGACAGGGGCGGCGGCAGAAACACCGAACTTGTCTTCCAGGATTTTTACGAGCTCGGACAAATCCAGGACAGACATCTTTTCGATCTCGGACACTATTGATTGAAACTTGGCAGGAACTTCAACAGTGGTTTTTTGTTCATCAGACATATATTACCTTTCTTTAACGCCATCGGGAAAACCCGACTGCGTAGTTATTAATTAATTAATATAAAAATAAATTAAATTACAAGCTCTAAATTTTAAATCCAAAATAAGTTTCAAAACTCTTAATTTCTTTGTTTCTTAATTATTTATTTTCTTGTATCGCTTTTAAAACATTGACTAAGCCGCGCAGATTGCCGGCCATAACATTAACGAAACCGGAAAGCGGGGCCTTGATCGTGCCGACGGTTCTAGCGATTAATTCTTCGCGGCCGGGCAGTTGGGCTAGGGCTTTGACCCGAGAGGCATCAATCCATTGACTTTCCAAAATACCTCCGATAAAACTCACGGTTTGGTTATCCTTTATAAAAGTGTCCAAGGTCTTGGCCGGCGCAACCGCGTCTTGATTGGAGGTGGCGATGGAAATATTGCCCTGAATTTTTTCCACGCCTTCAGACGGATAATTTAATTCTTGGAAAGCCTTGCGCAATAAGGTTTTTTTAACTACTGAATATTCAATACCTTGACGATAAAGTTCATGGCGAAAAGCACGATCGGGAGATACCTTTAAACCGGTAAAAACGGTCAAAGCCGCGCCCTTGGCGTTTTTGAGACTAGCAATAAGATTTTGCAAAACGGTTTCTTTTTCTTGTCTTGATTTAGGCATATTTTTTAATATTAAAAATAAAGATAAAAAAAATAAAAAACTGTGGACTAACCACAGGGTAAATTAAAAGCCAAAAATGATAATTTTAGCTAATATTTTTACCTCGGCAGGACTTATAAAGATGCCTACTGTCTATGGTAATCGATTAATAAGATAATAGCAAATGAGAGAAAATTTGTCAAATAAAAAGGTCATTTTCCAGAACCCCTTTTGGGTTAGGGACAATTTATAATTACAACTAATTAAACAATAGGTCAAGCTTAAAACCTAAAATTAGCCAAAAGGTTGGCTTTGGGTAAAATCAGGAATCAGTAATTTGGCGCTCGTGAGCTCTTGATACCAGCCATTTTCCAGGCCGATTTGGAGCTGATAATTTTGGACCGTATCAAATTCTTTGGGTGTCAATCGGCGATTTAGTTCCGGGTAACTGAAAGCATGATGCAAGGGGTAATACTGGGCCATTAGACTAACAAAAATATGAGGGTCAATTTGGGCAATTAGATCTAAAACGCCAAAACTATTCTCCAAGGCGCCGGGTAAAACCATGTGGCGAACAACCAAGCCAGAAGTCATAAGGCCAGAAAGATCAAAACGCGGATGGCCAACATTTTCCAGCATAGCCGCAATAGCGTAAGCGGCGGTAAGGGAATAGTTTTTGATTTGCGAATACTTGTAGGCCAGGCGATCATCGCTGTATTTAAAATCCGGTAAAAAAATATTGACCAGGCCCTTGAGCCGATGAATAAGATCAACGGTTTCATAGGCGTTGGAGTTCCAGACAATGGGAATTTTCAAACCTTGCCGTCGAGCCAGAGGGATAGCGGCGATTAGCGGCTCAGCCCAGATAGTGGGAGTGACCAGATCAATATTCACCGCCCCTTCGGCTTCAAGGTTCAACATAATGTCGGCTAGTTCGGAAATAGAATAATAGCGGCCAATACTTTGCTGTGAGATCTGGTAATTCTGACAGAAGACGCAACGCAAATTACAGCCAGCAAAAAAAATACCGCCAGCTCCTTGTTCGCGACTGCCAACCAGCGGTGGCTCTTCGCCAAAGTGGCGGCCGAACCAAGCGATCTTTACTTTTTTATCAATCATAATTAACGCAGATAATCATCAATATTTTTTTGGTGCTGTTCAAATGTCTTGGCATAATGGACGGTGCCAGCGCCATCAGTTTCCGTAATAAAATAAAGATATTCCGAAGCTTGGGGATAGATGGCGGCTCGGATAGCGGCCAAACCAGGATTACTGATCGGGCCGGGCGGTAAGCCCTTATACAGATAGGTGTTGTAGGGAGAATCAACTTTTTGGTCCAAGGCGGTGCTACCCCCGGTAATGTATTTGATCGTTGAATCAAGTTGCAAAGGCATGTTTATAGCCAACCTTTTCCAAATAATACCAGAAACAATGACGCGGTCAGCATCAGTTTTGACTTCTTCTTCAATGAGAGAGGCCACGGTAATAATTTCAAAAATGGTTTTGCCTTGACGACTGATTTCCAGACGCAATTCGGGATTTAATTTTTTATCAAAATTGGATAACATTTTTTTAATAATATCTTCGGCGCTAGAATAATAATAGGTGTCTGGGAAAAGATAGCCCTCTAGGCTGGCATTGGCCGGTTTGTCCGACAAAAAATCATAGTCTGCCAAAAAATCTTGACTGAGATTTTCAAGCGATTTTTTAAAATCACCCGGAGCGAATCGCCCCTGAAAAGACAATGACTGGTCAATATCATCAATAGCCTCCCCTTCTCTGACTAGAAGCGTGAGATTACTGGCAGATTGACTATCGGTCAAAATATCAATTAATCTTTTGATATTGACAACGTCAGGCAGAGAATATTCACCAGCCTTGAACTGGCCTTCAATATCTTTGAGATAGGCATAGGTTTCAAAAACAAGAGAACTCCTAATAATACCTTGTTGTTTTAAATCAAGACTGATTTGATTTACGCCCGTGCCCTCGACAATAGTGAACATGGTTGATTGTCCCAAGCGGATCGGGTTCAATAAAGTAAAAATAAACCAGCCACTGAGAAAAAAGCCCGAGGCGATAAGAATAATAAAGACAGAGAAAAATATTTTTTTCATGGCTAGATATAAATAGTTGGAATAAAAAGCTAGCGGCCGATAAAATTACAGATACTTTTTATAACCATCGCGAGCAAGTGATTCTACTAAATAAGTAATATCTTTGACGCGCTCTTTTGGGACAACTAAGAGAGCATCTTTGGTGTTCACAACAACAAAACCGTCAAGGCCAACCGTGGCAACTAGTTTTTTGGCTTCTAGGTTATAAACCAGGGAATCCTTGGTATCAAAGTTAAAAACCTGGCCGGTGATTACATTGGCTTTGGAATTGGCGGCCAACGCTTCTTTAAGAGCATAAAGGGTGCCCGGATCACTCCAACCCATGTTGGTTTTTATGATAACGGCTGAGCGCAAGTCAGTCTTTTCAATCAGACATTGATCAAAAGAAATTTTGGGCGCCTCAGCGTAAGCCTCAAAGGCCTGTTTTTTGTTTCGGGCGGAAATGGCTTTTTCTACGGCCGCCAAAATATCGGGGCTGTGCCTCGCATATTCTGAAAGAATGAAATCGGGAGTAGAAATAAAATAACCAGGATTCCAAAAATAATCGCCTGAATGAAACATTTTTTCACAAGCCTTGGTCTCCGGCTTGTAACACCAGCCCAAGAAGCTGAAATAAGGGGTGCTTTGAAAAGAACCTATTTTTTTGCCTACATGAATCCAACCCAAATTATTATTAGCAAAACGAGGTTTTTCGGCAAAGAAAATGAAGCGAGCGGGGTCTTGCTGCGCCAATTGCTCGGCGATTTTTAGATTTTTAATAAACTCAGAGGCGTCTTTCATCAGGTGGTCGGCCCAAAGTATGGCAACGGGTCCTGTTTTCCCCAATTGGCGCAAGCGGCTCATAGCCAAACACACAGCCGGGCCAACGTTACGCCGGGCCGGCTCGAGAAAAATATTTTTGTTCTGGATCTCTGGTATCTGCGAGTGAACCAAGTCGTAATATTCCGGGACAGTTTGAATAAAAATATCAGACCCGGAAAAATGCGGCAATAGCCGTTCCACGGCCAGACGCAGGGTGGAGCGACCATCCCAAACGGCATCAAATTGTTTGGGCGAATTGGCCCTGGAGAGCGGCCAGAGGCGCGTCCCAACGCCACCGGCGAAGATGACTAAATTCATAAATAGTAATGATTAGATTGTTAGCCAACGGATATAAAAAATGTTAAGCGTTAAAAGATATAAGTCAATGCTGATATTTTTGATCATGTTTATAAAAATAAACACTTGATTTTGGGAATATCTAATAGAGATAATAAAAGATGTTATCGGATTATCAGGCTTTTGCCAGTCATGTTGGACGGTTGCCCCAGACCAAGCAAATGAAGAATGGTCGGAGCAACATCACCCAAAATACCACCAGAGCGGAGCTTTTTTATCTGACCAATTTGTTTCCGGGGACCGACAATACAGAAAGGAACCGGGTTGACAGAGTGTTTGGTGTCCACTTTGCCAGTAGCAACATCCAACATTTCTTCAGCGTTACCATGATCACCAACCAAAACCACATAGCCATTTTTTTTATAAACAACGGTCTCAACAATTTTTTTGACACAACCATCCAAAAATTCAATGCCTTGAATGGTGGCGCTCAGGTTGCCGGTATGACCCAGCATGTCAGGATTAGCAAAATTGATAGCAAAAAAATCATAAATTTTTTCTTCTACATTCCTAACCACCAGTTCGGTGATTTCTCCGGCTGACATGGCTGGCGTGGCATCATAGGAATCAACGGCCGGGGAATTAACCAAAATTCTATTTTCACCCCCAACCGGAGTGGCATAACCACCATTAAAAAAATAAGTCATGTGGGCATATTTGTCTGTTTCGGCAACATAAAGCTGGCGCTGATCCCGCAAAACCATCGGCAAGGTGTCTTTGATATCCGGAGAGGGGTAAACTGTCAAGATACCTGGCAGTTCCGGTCCAAAATCAGCCATGGCCACAAAGGTCAAATTCTTGAGGGTTTTTTTGCGGCGGAAAGAGCCTGGATTATCGTCGTTAAAATTTTTCTGCACAAAAGCCTTGGTCAGCTGGCGAGCGCGATCAGAACGAGCATTAAAAAAAATGATGGAATCATCGTTGTCCAAGCGCGGAGCGGGCCGACCCTTGCAGGAGATAACGGTGGGGGCGATAAACTCGTCTGACTCGCCCCGAGCATAAGCCTCTTCAACGGCTCTGAGCGGGCCTTCGGCCGAACGGATAAAACCATCTGTCAAAGTACGATAAGCCAACTCGGTTCGACTCCACTCTTTTTTGCGGTCCATACCGTAGAAGCGACCCATAATCGTAGCGATGACTTCCCGATCTGGATCCATTTTGGCTAAAAGATTTTTTAAAAAATTGTAACCCTCATATTTATCAGAATCACGACCGTCGGTAAAAAGATGAAAATAAACTTTTTTGACCGCCTGACGGCGACAAAAGTCAATCAGAGCGTAAAGATGATCAGGGCAGGCATGCGCCGACGACCTGCCAGTCAAAAGACCCATAATGTGCAGGTTGGATTTATTTTTTTGAGCATGTTTCACAGCTTCCAAGAGCGCGGCGTTTTTAAAAAAGGTACCATCATCAATCATTTTGGAGATGGCCACCAAATCCTGCCAGATAATACGGCCGGCACCCAAATTCATGTGTCCGGCTTCAGAATTGCCGGTATCGCCCCGAAATAAACCAACGTCCGCACCGGCGGCGCCAAGAGTGGTATAGGGATACTCGGCAAAAAGTTTGTTTAAAAATGGCGTATTGGCCAAACGCACGGCGTTACCCGGACCGGGCGGAGCGATGCCATAGCCATCAAGAATGATAAAAGCAAAGGGTTGATAAAATTTTTCGGGCGAATACTCTGGGGTCATAAATTTATTTCTTCTTCTATTTTTAGGAGCCGGTTGTATTTGGCGACGCGTTCACCGCGCGAAGGCGCTCCAGACTTGATAAACTCAGCGCCTAGGGCGACGGCTAAATCGGCAATAAAATCGTCATAGGTTTCGCCAGAACGATGGGAGACTAATAGCTGATAATTATTGTTTTGAGCCAAGCGG
>ENA-UOWO01001241-UOWO01001241.1-activated-sludge-metagenome-genome-assembly--contig:-NODE-1241-length-34681-cov-54.345550_pt1 | contig 34681 bp, 26 predicted proteins | sample MGYA00238148_ERZ761564 | MGnify/ENA primary metagenome ERZ761564 (study PRJEB28885, sample SAMN05720194) | activated sludge metagenome | isolation source: Anaerobic digester | place: USA...
ATTTCGTGTGATAGAATATGAATGAATATAAATATATTCATTCATATTGAGTCCGCAGAGGAAATGAATATCTCGAAAAACCGATTTCTAAAATCATAAAAAGCCAAAGACGGCTCAATTAAAAGAACGATGATCCAAAAGAGGTAGAAGATGAAGCGAAACGAAGCCAAAATGATCGAACAAGAATACGACGCAATGAATACCGACATCACTTTCCGCATATACGGCCGATCAGCCCGGCGGACGATTAAGAGGCTTAAAGGCGAGGTATCCCGTATCGAGAAGAAACTCAGCCGGTTCGTGAACGGCAGCGAGATCGATCGGATTAACCGGCATTCCGGAAGAGGTCCCGTGAAAGTGAGTCGGGAAACCTTTCAAATTCTTGAGTTCTCGAAAAGGCTTTATGAGATGACACGGGGAGCCTTCAATATTTTGATGGGACCACTCGTTGACGAATGGGGCTATCTCCATGCCGAAGAAAAACCGGATGAGTTGAGCATCCGGAATAAAATGGACTTAATCGACGGCGACGATTTGGTTTTAAATCCGACGGAACAGTCGGCTTGGCTGCGAAATCCCGGGCAGTCCATCGATCTGGGGGCGATCGGAAAAGGCTACGCGGGCGATCGGTGTCTGGAAATGCTGAAACGGTCGGGAATCGAATCGGCTGTTATCAATCTAGGCGGGAATGTCTGCGTTCGTGGGAAAAAACCGGATGAAACGGCTTGGAAAGTGGGAATTCGACACCCGAGGAAAGAAAACGAACTTATCGGCTATGTTGAGGCACAGAATCGGCACGTGGTCACCTCTGGCGATTATGAACGGTTTTTTTACGACAAAGAAGGGATTCGGAGGCATCATATCCTTAATCCCGTGACGGGTTACCCCACCGAATCGGGATTGATCAGCGTCACCGTTATATCAGAAAACGGGATGGCTGCCGACGGGCTTGCCACCTCCCTCTTTATCTTAGGAAAGAAAAACGGTATGCGCCTCCTGTCGTTATTTCCCGGAACAGAGGCCATAATGGTGGATGAAAGGCTTGAAGTAACGGTCACCAAAGGGATCGAAAAGAGCTTTATCCGGTTTGATGGCATTACGATGAACGCAATCTGAGAGGTGTGAAAATATGCGAAAAATTAAAAAGAGGAAGGGGATCGTCAAGATGTGGATTATTTTGTTGGTTATCGTCGGCGGAATCGCGGCTGTGTTGATCGGAGGTATGGTGTTTGACGCTCGGAGTAGGCGAGAGGTAAAGGAACTGGTGATCGAAAATGTCGACTTCGCAAAACTGCAAGATGGAACCTATACCGGAGAATTCGTCGGGAAGCAAGGACGTCTGAGGAATGCCACCGTTGAAGTGACGATCAAGAGCGGAGAGGTATCGGGAATAAAGATCGTCAAAGGCGCGGTGGACAAGGATGGGAAGGCTTTGGAGCTGACTCACGGGAAGAGCGTCAAAGACCTGTTCCAAAACGCGCTTAACGCGAAATCTCTTCAAGTGGATGTTATCAGCGGCGCGACGCTTACTTCGAAAGCGCATTTGAAAGCGCTCGAAAACGCGCTAAAGAAAGCGGAAGGGCATTAAGGTTCCGCAAGTTTATGGATAACGGAGCGCAGACGCGATAATGCATTCGGTTTTTAAACGCGAACAGGTTTTTATCAAACCTTATCGTTTGGATCGCGGGACAAACGGATTTGCCCCCATAAGCCGAGATGTTTTCCGATGATGATGGCGAGGCCGAGGATTCCGCGGATCTTTTGGGCGGTTTCGATCTCGGATTCGATATCGTCCTTCGAACGGACGCGGTTTGCGATTGCGGTCGCGGCGGCATCGGCGAGGAGAGTGTCTTCCGATAGCGCGACCACGGCATCGGCTTTGCCAAAACTGAGCGAATGCCCCACCGTGCCGGAAGAGGTGCAGATGCCCAGCGGGGTCTCTTCCGGAAGAACGAACAAAGAGAGGCGATTGGAAAGCGGGGAATCGCCGGCATAGATTCCGATCGTTCGAGCCTTATGAGTCCGCAAGAAGATGTCTCCCCCGTTTTCGATAATGACTTCTCGCGAAAGTTTCAACAGATCGCGGCCGACGTATTCGCTGATTGCGCCTGCGACTGCCGCCATCGGGCCGACGCCGCAGGCTTGAGCCGCGCGAATCATATGGCGAACCATCGGGGGGAAAGCGGGGTCATCTTCGATCGGTACAAGAGAAGAAAAAAAGAGCGGGTTGCGAATGGCCTTTAACTGGTCACGGTAAAAGCGAACGCGTTCGGTGACGTACTGACCATAATCGTCGTTTGCAAAAACCATTAAATCCGTCTCTTCGATGACCACACGAAAAGCCGTGAGCCCTTCGGCGATCATACGGCTGCGATACATGCGTTCTTCGTAGGCGATGAATCTGACCTCCTTATAGAATTGCCCCGATTTTGCGAAATGAGCTTACGACGCGATGATGTGCTTCTCGCGTTCCGAGATGGGTATCCCGCCGTAATCGGAGGGGCGACGCGATCCCTGAATAACCGTTTCTTCTTTACCCTTACGCTTTAGAGACCCTGAGATTCTCGAAAATGCAAGGGATGTCTGCCTGACTAAAGTCTTATACGGTAAAAATAAGGAACGATTTTTTTTGATATCGATGCTGGTCACGTCGTAAAATACACTTATATACCCCGTTATAAGCGAGTTATACGGAGCGCCGACATTTTTGTCGGCTTAGTTCGCCGGGTTATTTTACGAACGGTGTTAAACACCCGCTTATTCGACATGACGCTCTGTAAGAAGCCCATGAAACGAACCTCATGGTTCGCGCTCCGAAACCGGGGTTTCCCGCATTTCTCTTATTTTTATGACAATAGACTAAAGTCGGGCGCTTAAACAACGGATGCTCCCTTTTTATGAAAGCATTACTTGACATCGGCTTCGCGCGGTCGCAAAGACCAAGACCGCTTACCGCGCGATTATGTGGCGTCCGCTCCGCTTTGCTTGTAACCTCGATTCACGTCCGGTCGTTTTCCAAATTCCGTATCCTTTGATTCCCTGGCAAGCTTGCTACCGGTTCGGTGAGAAAAAACCGGCCTGCGCTGATTTCGGTTTTTAAAACATTCGCGATCTCTCTGGCTTTTCGAAGGTCGGACATCGGAGCGGTCGGAATTGTTTTGCTATCTATACGGATCGAACCGCTTCTAAGTTGCTCATAGTCTACGGTGGCGATGAAGGGGCGGTCACGATTCTGGACTCCGTAGTCAAACAGGAGCGTCTGAATGTCCCGGTTGCGGATCGTAACCTTTTGAAGCATTTCCATATCAAGAATCGGAATCGGTACCCCGATCCCTACACAGAGCGAGACCCCGTAGTTTTTCAACCGTATCGGTCGGAGCCATCGGGGATCCATTGCCTTCATATCCCCGATAAGCGCCAAAGTTCCCGCCCCGCCTACTGGGATGCCGAGGGCATTTCTGGGCCGGGCGGAGTAGAATTGCGTTCCTTGCCATGCGACATATCCCTGCGCGCCGGCGAGAAAGAGCCGAGTGCCGATCCCGATCGTTCGGTATTCGGGGTCGTTGAGCAGCGGGCTGAGCTGCCCGCACGTCGCATAGGTAATATTCGCTCCAAACGGGCGCAAAGTCCCCATATACGTATACTTTGTTTCCGCCGAAAGATTGATCGCCGCGGCATAGTTTTGGTAAGCGTTTCGCGGGTTAAACATATAGGCTTCGTTGATTGTGTCCAAAGAAATATCCGCCTCCACTCGTTTCCGGGGATAACAATCGGTCCCCGGACTGGAAGCGCTTAAACGAACAGGTTTTCGCGCAATCAAGTCGCAAATGACGTGGGCGCCGCCGTATCGGTCTCCTTCCGTCTCCGAAAGCTGAGTCGCGCCGATGTAGGCGTCGACCGCGGCGATCCCGGAATAGGCTTCCACGTCATTGAGCGTGGTTTTTGTCATCCGGATGGGGGGATCGGCGTGTCCGAAGTTCAAAAAGGCGCCACTGGAGCACATCGGGCTGAAGGTGGCGGTCGTCACGACATCCACTGTATCGAGGGTAGCCTCGGCCCCGTTTTCGTCCACTTCATCGATGATCTCTTCCGCGGTCAGCACAACGGCCTTTCCCTCCGAAATCCTTTTGTTGATCTCTTCGATTGTACGGATTTTTGGCATCGTTTTCTCCTTTCGCTGAGTGGGCTATCATACCGTTAAGCCGTGTTCCCGTGTTCTAGATATGTGGTGGTGCGCCCCACTTTAGTTAAAGCCATAAAAGTATGAGAATTGCGGGAAATACCGGTTATGGAGCGCGACAGCTACGTATTTCCAGTAGGTGCACCTTCAGGTTCGCATCGTTACTTCTGTTATCAGAATCGAAAATAAAAGCAGTATGTTTCCTAGAGACAGTTTGGAAGAAACCTTCTTAATGAGCCGACCTGAAAGGTCGGCGCTCCAATAAATCGGCGTTCAAAACTAAGGACGCTCCAAAAACTGAAAGTTCCGAACAACGAACATTACACGAAATCGGCGTTCCAAACGACGGGCGTTCCGATTTCACGCCCGAATGCCCCATACCCGTTCGACGAGGATTTGGGCGATTTGGATCGTATTCCAGGCGGCGCCTTTCAGCAGTTGATCGGCGACCACCCAAAAAGATACGCCATTGTCGAAAGCGAGGTCCTTCCGGATCCTGCCGACGAAGACTTCTTTTCGATGCGCCACGTCTGCCGGCATTGGATATCCGTTGTGTTCGGGGTCGTCCCTCACCACGATTCCCGGAGCATAGCCCAAAAGCGCTTTGATTGTATTTGGGTCATAGTCTTTTTCCAATTCCAGTGTGATCGCTTCCGAATGGGCGCGGATTACCGGAACCCGTACCGCCGTCGCGCTGATCTTCCACTCGGGTTTTTCAAAGATCTTTCTCGTTTCGTTGACCATCTTCATCTCTTCTCGCGTATAACCATTCTCTTCGAAGCGGTCGATGTGCGGGATGAGGTTGAACAGGAGAGGATAGGGGAACTTCTCTGCTTTCAGGGGCGATCCGTTCGCATAGGCTTTCGTTTGCCCGATCAGCTCTTCCATCGCTTCCTTCCCCGCCCCCGACGCCGCCTGATAGGTGGAAACGATGATTCGGCGGATTCCGAAGGCTTGATCGAACGGGGCCAGGGCGACACACATCTGGATGGTCGAGCAATTCGGGTTGGCGATGAGTCTGGAAGTAGAGTCGATACGGTCCGGGTTGACTTCGGGAACGATGAGCGGAACTTCCGGCCGCATTCGAAACGCGCTGCTGTTGTCAATCACACGAACGCCTTCTTCACGCGCGATTGGCAAAAACTGTTCGGCGAGTTCGGCGGAGGTGGCGTTAAGAAGCAGATCCAATCCGCGAAAGCTGTTTTCGGAAAGAGGTTTAATCGTAATGGGCCGCCCTTTATAGAGTTGAGTCATTCCTGTCGAACGCTCTGAGGCGAAGAGCGAGAGTTCAGACACCGGAAAGGCCGTCTCTTCCAGAAGCCGCAACATTTCGATCCCGACCGCGCCGGTCGATCCCGCAATCCCCACGCGCAACCCGTTCATAAGGCCATTTCTCCGTTTTCACAGAACGCTTCGTGTAAGCTTCGGACGGCTTTTTCTATCTCCGCTTCCTTTACGACGCACGTGATCTTGATTTCCGAACAAGAGACCATCTCGATTGGAATGCTCTGGTCAGCGAGTGTTCGAAAGACCCGCGCCGCCACACCGGGATGAGACCGCATTCCGATGCCGATTACCGAAGCCTTCGCCATATCCTTTTCTGCGGTTACCCGGGCGCCTTCATATCGACGAATAAAAGCGGCGGTGATGTCATAGGCCGATTCGTAGTCTTCGCGTGAAACAAGGAACGAAATCGTCATCGTCGTTTTTTCGCCGAAGTCTTGGACAACGATATCGATATTGATGTTTTCAGCGGCGATCTCTGCGAAAAGATCGGCGAAAATGGACGGCGACTGCGGCAATCCGGTTACGGTGATTTTCGCTTCGGCTTTGGAATGGGCGATACCTCGCACGATTGCTTTTTCCATAATGGTCTCTCCTTCCTGTATATAAGTACCGTTTGAATAATCGAATGAACTGCGTAAATGGATGGGGAGGTGAAATTTGGCTGATAGCTCGACACATCGGCTGTGCAAAACCTTTGCGCCGGATCCAGCCATTTCGAGCATCTCTTCATAAGAGATTCGCGATATTTTCTTCGCCTCCGGAACCACCCTTGGGTCGGCCGTATAAACACCGTCGACATCAGTATAAATCTCCACTTCCGCAGCGTGTAACGCGCATCCCAACGCGGTTGCCGTGATATCGGATCCACCCCTGCCGAGCGTTGTGATTTCGTTGTCTTCCGTTACTCCCTGAAAACCGGCGATAATGACGATTTTTCCGCTTTCTAATTCCGCGCGTAATTTCTCTGTGGGAATACTTTTTATTCTCGCTTTGGTGTGTATCGGTTCGGTCAGGATACCGATCTGCGGAGCCGTGAAAGATATCGCGTTTTCTCCCAACTCTTGTATGGCTAAGGCTAATAGCGAGATCGACAACTGTTCACCCGTCGCCAGAATCATGTCGAGTTCGCGTCCATTCGGCTTATGCGTGATCTCTTTCGCTTTTCCGATCAGCGAATCGGTCATTCCTGCCGGCGCCGAGACGACAACGACCAACTTTTTCCCGGTTTTTGCCGTTTCCACGATCCGGTTGGCGACACATTTTATCCTTTCGGCGTTGGCGACGGACGTACCGCCGTACTTTTGAACCCATACTTCCATATCGAACCTCCAAAAAAAAGAGGGCGCTTCTTACGAAACGCCCTCGAAATTTTTGTATCGGTAAGCGCTAACGGCGCCCACCCAATTTCGGGGGCGTGAGGCGCATCATCATATAGCCTTTTCTGAGTAACGAACTCGTATTTTTTTTCATAAGAAATTCCTCCTTAGAACGCCGTATTATACCATAAATAGCCCGGTAGCATGCCTCCAGTTTGATCTTCGCGGACAAACCCCCGGATTGGATTCCGAAAACATACCGGTCCGCGAAAAAAATCGCGACCGTTGTTGAATAGGCGCAATCGCGAGTCAAGTTCGCAGTCGATACAAAAAGCCCCTCATCGTGACGAGGGGCTTTTTTTTCTGGTGAAATCAAAACGCCTTATGGTTTGCGCATACCTTCAATCCATGCTTTATCAGATAGCGGTAGCGGTTCCGTTTCCATTATCGACAAGCGGTTTTTCGAACTGGCTTCGATAGAGGTCCGCATAGAATCCGTTCTGCTTTAGGAGCTGCAAGTGCGTGCCTTGCTCGACAATATCTCCGTGGTTCATGACGAGTATAAGGTCGGCATCCCGGATGGTCGAGAGCCGGTGAGCGATGATAAAGCTCGTCCGGCTCTTCATCAAGTTCTCCATCGCTTTTTGGACCTGGACCTCCGTACGCGTGTCGACCGAGCTGGTGGCTTCGTCAAAGATCAATATCTTCGGGTCGGAAAGGATCGCGCGGGCAATCGTGATCAATTGTTTTTGACCTTGTGAGATATTCGTCGTTTCTTCGTTTAAGACCATCTGGTACCCTTCCGGGAGCGCGTGAACGAATGAGTCCACGTGGGCGGCTTTCGCAGCCTCGATAACCTCTTCATCGGTGGCGTTCAACCGGCCGTAACGGATGTTTTCCATGATCGATGCATTATATAACCACGTATCTTGCAGTACCATTCCGAAATGGTCTCGCAAATGGTTGCGTGAAAAGGTCTTGATGTTATGTCCGTCGAGCAGGATTTCTCCGGCATCGAGCTCGTAAAAGCGCATCAGCAACTTAACCAACGTGGTTTTTCCGGCTCCGGTCGGCCCGACGATGGCGATATGTTGACCAGGCTGAATTTCGGATGAGAAGTCTTGGATAACCGTCTTCTCAGGCGTATACCCGAACCGGACGTGTCGGAATTCGACGTGACCCGCAACTTCCGTCAGAATCGTCGGATTTTGCGTTTCCGGCGTTTCTTCGGCTTCTTCCAGGAAAGCGAAGACTCTTTCCGCGGCCGCCGCCGTCTGCTGGAAGATATTGGCGATATTGGCGATTTGGGCTATCGGTTGGGTGAAAGTTCGAATATATTGGATAAAGGCTTGTATATCGCCGACGGTGATGATCTTTCTTACGGCGAACCATCCGCCTAAAATGCTGATGATGACATAACCGATATTCCCGACAAAGACCATAATCGGCATCATCATGCCGGACAGGAACTGGGATTTCCACGCAGAAGTGTATAATTTTTGGTTGAGTTCTCCAAAAGTGGAGACACTTTGTTCTTCCCCGTTAAAGGCTTTCACAACGATATGGGCGCCGAACATCTCCTCCACGTGTCCGTTCACGTGCCCCAAAAAGGCTTGCTGCTGCTGGAAATATTTTTGGGAGGCTTTGACGACGAAACGGATCAGCACCATCGATAACGGTAAAATCAGCAGCGCGACAACGGTCAATTGCCAACTGATGCTAAACATCATCACCATCACTCCGATAACGCTGGCGACGGAAGAAATCATCTGTGAAAGGCTTTGATTCAGCGTCTGGCTAACGGTATCCACATCGTTGGTGATCCGGGACAACACTTCGCCCTGTGTGGTTTGATCGAAGTATTTCAAGGGAAGCCGGTTGATCTTTTGAGAGAGATCCTTTCGGAACCGGTAAGAGATCTTCATCGAAACGCCGGACATAATCCAACCCTGGATGTAGCTTAAGAAGGCGCTGAAGCCATATAATCCGATCAGGAACAGCATGGTTTTGCCGATTGCGTCGAAGTCGATACCGCTGCCTTTCCCCTGGACTTTGTTCATAATGCCTTCGAAAAGGGAGGTCGTAATGTTCCCCATGATTTTCGGTCCTAAAATGGAGAAAACGGCGCTGCAGGCGGCGAAGATCATAACGATCAAAATAGCGATACGATACCCCTTCAGATGCTTAAGGAGTTTTCGGAAGGTGCCTTTAAAGTCTTTAGCTTTCTCTCCGCCTCTCATCATGGCGGGGCCCATACCCGGTCCGCCTTGCGTCGGGGGAGGAGTTGGCTTTTTTACGGGTTCGCGGTCGGGACTCATGCCAATTCCTCCTTCGTGAGTTGAGAATAGGCGATCTCTTGATAGGTTTTGCAGTTTGCGATTAGCTCTTTATGCTTGCCTAATCCCACGATACGGCCTTCATCCAAAACGAGTATCTGATCCGCGTTCATAATCGTCGCGATCCTTTGCCCCACGATGATGACGGTGCTGGAAGCCGTTCTCTCTTTCAGTTGTTGTCTGAGCGCCATATCGGTTTTGTAATCCAGCGCGGAAAAACTGTCATCGAAGAGGTAGATCGGCGCTTTTTTTATCAAAGCCCGAGCGATGGCGAGCCGCTGCTTCTGGCCGCCCGAAACATTGGCGCCGGCTTGGGCGATATGTTCCTGATACTTTTCCGGTTTTTCTTCGATAAACTCCGAAGCCTGGGCGATGGCGGTCGCGGTTTCCATCTCTTCCTGGCCCGCGTTCGCATCAGCATATTTGAGGTTGGATTCTATCGTGCCGCTGAACAACAACCCTTTCTGCGGAACGTACCCGATTTTGGACCGAAGTTCTTTTTGGGTGACCTGTTTCACATCCACGCCATCTACCAACACCTGTCCTTCGGTGGCATCGAAAAACCTTGGGATCAGATTGATGAGGGTTGACTTTCCGGATCCGGTCGAGCCGATGATCGCCGTGGTTTTTCCGGGTAAAGCGGTAAAAGTAATGTTTTTGAGCATATTCTCCTCCGCCCCGGGAAACCGGAAGGATACGTTTCGGAATTCGACCACCCCTCCTTCCCGATTTTTTGGAAAGGGAACCGGATCATCCGGGTCTTTAATGGTCGGCTCGGTATTGAGGACTTCTGAGATACGCCCAGCGGACACCGCGGCACGCGGGAGCATGATAAACATCATCGAAAGCATTAGGAAGGAAAAAATGATGTGCATCGCGTATTGCATAAAGGCCATCATATCGCCAACCTGCAAACTGGATTCAGCGATCTGGTGCGCGCCTACCCAGATGATCAGCAGCATGATCCCGTTCATGATGATCATCATCAGGGGCATCATGATGACAAACATCCGGCTGATGAATAACGTCGTCTTCGTTAGCTCCCGATTGACCGTGTCGAATCGCCCTTCTTCGAAGTCCTGGGCGATAAAAGCGCGAATCACCATCAAGCCCGACAGGTTTTCTCTCGAGACTAAGTTCAACCGGTCGATCAGTTTCTGTATCTTTTTAAATTTCGGTACGGCGATCGCAAACAGAACCGTGATCAAACCCAGCAATACGATGACCGCGAGGGCGATGATCCAGGACATCGAGACACTCTTGTCTAAGGCGCGGATGATCCCTCCAACACCCATAATGGGGGCGAATAAAACCATCCGAATCATCATCACCATGACCGTCTGGATCTGCGTGATGTCGTTGGTAGTTCGGGTGATCAGCGAAGCGGTGGAAAACTTTTCAAATTCATAGAGGGAAAAGCGTTCGATTTTCGAAAAGGTATCCTGACGCAGATCTCGCGCCATACCCGCGCCGATCCTGGCTGACAGAAAGACGACCGCGATGGTGCTAAGCGCGGCGAGGAGCGCGATCGCCAGCATCAATAGACCGGTCTGTATGATGTACCGATTCTGTAAAGATTCGGTCGACACGCCCATCGCTTCATACTCGGCTTTGATGGCCGCCACGGCTCCTTGAAGAACCATGCTGTCTCCGAGAGCGGTGAACATTTGGTCCATCCCCTGAGCCATTTCCTGTCTCTTGTCAGCGCCCATTAAGGCAATGAGCCGGTATGGGTCGAGAGCGACAGACATTTTCGTTCCGTTCAGATCCATCATACCGTCAACCGCTTCGGACTTCGCTTTTTCAATTCCGGAAACGATGAGCAACGGTCTGCTCATGGCTTTGCTTAAGGCTTCCGACTTCACCTCGTTCGGATCTTTCAGAAGGACAATCGGTTCGCTTTTTAGGATCGGGTAGGTTTTCAGAGTTGCCTCATAGTTTGGATCTCCTTCTTTAACTACGGCGTAACTACTTGAAACCAGGTCTTTTTCCGCGTCCGTCATAAACAAGGCGAGATGATCGAGGGTGGTTTGCCGTAAGGCGGAAGGAACGGAATGCTCGATTCCACCCTGTTGCAGGCCGGTATTCACGATACGGGACATATAGTCCGGCAAGGCTAATTCGCTCATCGCTTGAACGAAAAGCAAAAAGAGCGCGAGTAAAAGATACGCTGAATACGGTTTTAAGTACCGCATGATCTTCAACATGATGGTTTCTCCTTATCTGGATTCACAGATTCCGAAAACGTCTTTTTCAAATCCATTAGTACGGATAAAATGTTTTCCAACGTGCGTTTATCGTAAACTGACATCGATTGGCGAAAGACGCGGTGGACTTTCTCTTCGATTTCGGGATACCGGCATTTCTCAACTTTCGCGCGGATGTTGACGACACGGCGATCCGTTTCGCTCCGGATCCGTTCGACGAATCCTTGTTTTTCAAGCCGGTCTACGATGCCGGATACCGTGCTTCCGGACAGTTTGAGCTGGCTGCTGATATCGCTGATTTTCATTTCACCCTGTTCCGCCAAGAGTCCGATAGCCATCGCTTGAGGGGGGGTTAACCCCATCGTTCCCAACTCCGCCTTGAAGAGCCGCGTCATCGATTTCATAAGCTCTTTTAAAGTTTTCAATATCTCGATCGGTAGGTCACGTTCTTCCAATCAAAAAACCTCCTCAGGCAATAAATTTATTTCGCACACGAATATTTCGAATGCGAAGCGTATCTTATTCCTTTCGCGCACCGAATGTCAAGAGGCAGGAATGAATAAAACAGAACACTTATAAGTAAATTCGATAACGGGATAATTTCGAGTTAAAGGAAATGGTTGAAAAGACAAGCACGGTTTTTAAAATTCGGAATGCGCCATAGATGGAGACCCTGACTTTAGTCGGGCATGGTCTGTATTTAGATGACGATTTGGTCGCGGTAACGATCTTCAAGTCGAGATCTCGACGTTATCACGATTAAGTGTCGAGGTCTACGTTAATTACCGGGTAAAGGAAAGGGCGCCTAACGAAAATTAAGCGATCCAAGTCGCTCCGCTTCCTTCATTTCATTCTAACTGCATGCTATAATGTAGACATCGCTTGCTTTCTTGAAGGTTAAACTCAATCGGGTTGACTCGCGAAATCGGGGTTAATCGGGAGGGATGGTAACGATGAAAACCACTTCATGCCGAAAGAAAACGGTTTTGTTCATCGCTTTTGCTTATATCGCCCTATTGTTAATAATCGTCGGATGCGGCGGGGGAGCGGCGCTTCCGGTTGCGGATAACACGCCTCCGAATTATGTCGTCACGGTAGACGGAGAAGCGGGCAACGAACTGAACGAGTCGCGGGAATTGGGTTTTAGCCTTGAACGGGAAGCTCAAACCGGAAATAACATTATCGCTTTCGAAGGCACCGAGCAAAGTGGTCCCGTAACGATTTTTATCGCGGTTAACGAAGACGCTCAACGAGTCACTATATGTGAGGTCGTCGATGGAACGTTTATGTTGAATCTGTCTTTACCCCCCACAGATGTCATAACGCAAGTGTATAACGGTATCAGTTATGACCTGATAGAAGTCGTACACAGCGCAAAAGATAAGCATAACAATCACACAACTCCAAAAACCGAAGTGTTTCCTCAAGCGCTAAGCGAACAGGCGGGAAGACAAGCCATCCGAGAGGCTAAAGCCAATGTTTCGATATCAGACTTCGATGAGGCAGGCGGGTTCGAAGAAAACCGGCAAGTGGAAATTCAAGGAAGGAAGATTTTTGTAGATTTAGTCGGGCATTATAGAGGCGGCGATGGCGCTTGGAGAGAACTGAGCGCGAATTATTACCGTTTAAGCGACCAAAAAGCGGCCGACTTTCAAAACATCGTGTTCGATCAAGGAACGGTAAAAGTCGCGAGGTATCCATTTGGAGAAGGTTCTTCGGGATATCTTGTGTTGCTTGACACAAACCTCGACTATGCCGGAAGCCGGGAGACCGTCGAAAGCGCTATAAACTGTATAAAGACAGATTCTGGTCTTTCAGGCAGCGGCGTCACCATCACCGCGCAGGCGAGCCCTGCGAACGGGGGAGACGTGCGGATCGACGGTGGAACGTGGGGTGACAGCGCGAGCATGATAGCGGACCGGTGGACGAAGCTGACGATGGAAGCGGCGGCGGCATCCGGTTATGCCTTCGAAGGGTGGTATGACGGAGGCGTCAAAGTCAGTTCGGATTTGGCCTATCAAGTCACGGCCATCGCGAATAAAACCTACAAGGCGAATTTTACCCAAAACTCGGGAATCACTTTCTATATGGGGAACACGCGTAATGATCCAGAAGGGTTTAGTCAAGAAAAACCGGTGCACGGCGTGATCCTCACTTACGATTACTGGATTGCCCCTTATGAGCTGACTTTCGACGAGTACAACGCGTATTGCGAGGATATAGGAATAACCACTCCGAGTGACAATGGATGGGGTAGAGGAACCCGGCCGGTCATCAACGTCAGTTGGGGGGACGCGATCAAATACTGTAACTGGTTGAGCGCCCAAAACGGATTAACTACAGCTTACAATGATGTGACTGGCGAATTATTGGATCAAAGCGGGAATGTCACAACAGACATCACGCAGGTAGAAGGATACCGCTTGCCGACGGAAGCGGAATGGGAATACGCGGCGCGGGGAGGAATCGCAGACATTGCGAACGGAAACGAAACGAACGATTACAAATACGCGGGAAGCGACGACTTGTTGGGAGTGGGATGGTGTTTTTGGCATATTTATGGAGTAGCAGACATGAAAACGCATCCGGTGGGGCTGAAGGATCCGAATGAACTGGGGTTGTACGACATGAGCGGGAACGTATGGGAATGGTGTCATGACAGGGTAGGCAGCTACCCCTCGACAGTGCAAGCAGACCCGATAGGTCCCAGCGATGGTTTAATGCGTGTTCAACGGGGTGGCAGCTGGTACGACCTCCCAGTGACGCGTTGCCGCGTGGCGGATCGTGGCGATGGCTTTCCAACGACGTTCAGAGACTTCAACCTGGGTTTCCGTCTCGCCAGGACGATTTTTTAGTTTAGCCCTATACTCCTTAGGGGTCACGGGGGGATTCCCCAGCAGGGATGACATTGGGTGAGAAGGTGGCCGGTGTTAGATTGTTAACACGTCGATAGAAAACGAAACCCGACTTTAGTCTAATACCGTAAAAATAAGAGCTTTTCTAGAAATACCTGTTTGGAGCGCCGCAGCTATGTTTTTCCAATAGGTAAGACTTCAGTTCGGCTTATAAAGCGGTTTTAAGTTATTGTCTCGATATAGGGGCGGTTTCTTATGACGAAACCGCAATCGAATCAAAACCATGCCCAACTAAAGTCGGGCGCTCCAAATAAGGCGTTCCCAACGTTAGACACTCCGTGTTGGGCACTCCAAAAGCGGGCATAGTAAATATCTCGATGACGAAGAGACCGTCGTTACGCTCGTAAAGTAATGATTTCGACCTCATCATCAAAAGGACTAGAGAAAAGTTCATGCCCAACCAAAGTTGGGCGCTCCAAGTAAGCCGTTCCCAACGTTAGACACTCCGAATTAAGCGCTCAAAAGCGGGCATGGTAAATATCTCGATGACGAAGAGACCGTCGTTACGCTCGTAAAGTAATGATTTCGACCTCATCATCAAAAGGACTAGAGAAAAGTTCATGCCCAACCAAAGTTGGGCGCTCCAAGTAAGCCGTTCCCAACGTTAGACACTCCGAATTAAGCGCTCAAAAGCGGGCATGGTAAATATCTCGATGACGAAGAGACCGTCGTTACGCTCGTAAAGTAATGATTTCGACCTCATCATCAAAAGGACTAGAGAAAAGTTCATGCCCGACTAAAGTCGGGCGCTCCAAGTAAGGCGTTCCCAACGTTAGACCCTCCGTGTTGGGCGCTCCAAGTAAGGCGTTCCCAACGTTAGACGCTCCGTGTTGGGCGCTCCAAAAGCGTGTACGGCCCATATTTCGATGACGAAGGGATCGCGCCGTCGTAAAAAAAGAAGAACGCTTACAGCGCGATGGCCTTACCGGCAGCCATTTTTAAATCGCTCATTTCCAAACTTCGATAAGTTCGCCTTTCATCTCATAAGCCAGTTTCATTTGTTTCCGGACTTCTTGTTCCGCATCTTCTTCTGTCCAATCCTTCGTTTTCTCTACGAACGAAGCGACCCGCGCGAAGTAAAAGGGAATGAGGCTTTCCATCCAAAGTTCTTTTTCCGCACGGCGTTGCGCTGTTTTCGACAGCCAGAAGACGAACCGTATCCATTCGGGAGAGTCGCAAACGCCTTCGCGCAAGATCCGATTCAGTGTCGGTACGTAATCGAGTGGTAAGGATGACCGCAAAAAATCGTGCACTTTTTCCGCCCCCACGCGCGCTTTTCGTTTCAAGTTTTCCAAATCCACTTTCAGCGGTTCAACCTCCGTTTCCGCCAGGTCTCCGAATATCGGCGCCGTAACCGGAAAGTCCGCGTTGGCGGCCCAAATCTCCTGATAACGTTCCATCAGGGAGAAGAGCGTGCCGACGACTTGCGTGAACATTGGCCCAAGATGCTTTCCGGGGTCTTTCACGTCGTGAATCTTCGCGCCCAGAGCGGCTTGATAAACCGGCAATCGACCTTCGTTGATCGCCAACGTCGTCATCCAGATGTCGATCCCGAATCGCGCGGTATCGCTTTGCCACGTCTCGGGCGGTTGGGCGAGGTAGACTTCCATCATTTGACGGGATACGCCGAAATCGCCCCCGATCGGTTGACGTACCTCTTTTCCATACAATACGGAGGTGATGGGATAACAGATTTGATTCGTGATGGTTCCGTCGAATTTGTGGCGCCGATAGTAGGGGGTCACATAACACGCCTTCCCTTCGGCGATCGGAGCGGCCAAACGATAGATCCAGCCCGGCGCGATGCTTCGCAGGTCCGAATCCACAAACACCAACGCTTCCGCGCCGACGGTATAGGCGGCTTCGATCATGGCGATTAACGCGCTGCCTTTACCCGCTACCCCTTCGTACTGAAAGGATAATTTGGGTATGGAAAGCGTATCAGTTTCCAAAAAGACGTTCCGCGTTTGATCGCTGCTGCCTCCGTCACAGTTGAGGATCAGCCCATCTTCGTCAAAGTACTCGGCGATTCCTCTGTACGCTTGTTTGACAACGAAAGAGATCGTTTCCTCATTGTTATAGCTGGGGATTCCTACGACGATCTTTCGGTTGCCGAAAGCGTTCAGCCGTTCTTTCGTTTCCTGTCCTAAAAATGACATTGTGCTACACCTCCGATTTTAGCGTTTCTATGAGCAGTTCGATGCTTCTGCGTTTGATCCGTAAATCGTTGAGTTCTAAAAAAACCTTCTGTATCTCGGGGTCTCGCGCGGTTGTCGGACGCATATTTTGACAGAGCGATAGGGAGAGTTCGAGCGCGGTCCTTTTGGCTTTGTAATAGGCGAAACGACTTTGGAAATTCAGTCCAGGGATTTCGCGCCCCTCTTTCTCATAGCGATTTGAGATGGCTTCCTGTTCGTCTCGCAGACGAACCAGCTCTTGTATCTTCAGTGGATCGGGAGGAGAGGCTACGGGCGTTCTCACCCAATTTAGAACTGGCGACAGGATCGAAAGAGACCGGATATTTCTTATCGGGTGGTCGTTGATCGGAAGCGTTAGCCCAACCGTCTCGATGGTTTTCGGTTCGATAACCCCTGCAAACGGCGCGGTTCTATCCCCTCTGACCCCGCAAGCATGAAGTTCTAACGCCGATCGGAGAGGGATAGGCGCGGTTCCGGGATTATAAAACCGGAATCCGATTTTTCTCGCTTCCGAACTATTTTGGGAGGGCAGGGGGATCGCGGTCGTGCATTCCGCGTATCCCCCTTCATAGAAACCGAGTGAAAGTGACGGTATGTCAGAAACTTCCCCACCTTCAGAAGGGTTAGCTTCCGAATGAAAGAGAATGGGTGGGGTGGAGAAAGCGCTCTTCCATTTTGGGAAGTCTTCATCTTTTCCGCAAAAGAGGGAAAAGCCGTGGGCGATCTCCCCTTTCATCGCCGCCCCCGGGGTATACATATACGGCCCCGCGTCTCCGATTCTTCCAGGCACCTCCGGTTTCGAAAGAAAATCGACCGAACGCAGTAGGATGAGTCCGGCGCCGTTATCCACGGTCGTGTATCCGTACAAAGGAGACAACCACCCTGTCATAACGCCTTTCTGCCGATACCCCACGAAGTCTTTGAAGGAGAATTCGGTGACCTTTCCCGTTTCTCGGGCGGCGACTAAAAACGGCTGCCACGCTTGAGCAGGCTCTTCTATGACGTCATAGGGCTTTCGCTCGAAAGCGTCGAACGGAGAATAAACGGTTAAGTTGCCTGCGCCTTCCAGGGTCAAGATGAGCGCATAGCCCACTCCCCGCCCTTGTAAAGTCGCTTTCATCTTGATTACCGGCGTGTGATCGCACCCGATGACCCACTCCCACCGGATCAGCGGGTTTTCGAACTGTATCTTGACGGATTCGTAAGAGCGGCTCCGCTGGTAGGTGGTCATATCGACGGTTTGATAAGGCGCTTCACGCGTAAAAGCGGAAGTATAGGTGTCTCCCTGATCTTCGAAAACGGAAAAACGGATAACCCGTTTATCTCCGGATTTCTGCGAGAGGGTCCCGCGCCCCCCTTCTACGAAAAGATCATAGTGTTCGTTATGCCACACGAAGCGTTCGATCTTCTGTTCCTGCGTGATTAACGGTTCGAAAACGGGGTCCGTTTTTTCCAGCCTTCCTCCCGCAATAGAGCAAACACAATACCGATCTTCGAGGGTTTGAACAACCGTTACGGGTAAAGGCTGGAGGTTCCATAAATAATAACCTTCGGAGAAGTACGGTGATAGTCCTTCCAACAGGTGTTGGCGCGCGCTCATACAGCGGTCGAACAACGACCGGTATCGGGTTTCCATCTCTTGGTGAACCACGTCCGTTCCGACGCCTCCGATGCTATCGTGTATTAAGTTTTGAAGAAGCGCTTGCCATTCTTTTCTGAATGATCGTCTCACCCCTCCTAATACCCATAGAAGGCTGTTCAAGGGCTGCAATTGCCGGGAAAGCATGTCTTCAAGGATTCGGTGCATCTGCTTGAGATGGATTCGCGTCGATAAGGAACCGGGAAAGACACAGGCGTAGCGGCCGGAACGCAATTCTCCCCGTATGATAGGGTCATCCGCGATGAATACTTGTCTCGCGAAAACCGCTTGCGAACCGGCCGACACGAAATCACCGAAGTCGGAAGGGTTTTCCGGTTTCGGATCGAGATCATACCCATTGAACAAGGGGAGCGTTTCTGAGCGGGAATAGGGCTGAAGCCTCCGAACCGCGAGTCGCACCCGTTTTAACGCCACTTCCGGATAATCTCCGATACGCATCAAGTTTCGGTAGGAATCCAGCACGTACACGACGTTTAATCGGGAACCGTCCGGAGAAACCCACGAAAACGCGGTCGCCGGTTCTTCCAGAGGAACCCCCCGCCATACGACGGCGTGGCGGATGCCGAAAGCGTTCAGGATTTGCGGGACTTGAGAGGCGAAGCCGAAGTTGTCGAGAAGCCAACCGACCCGAAACGGCTGACCGAAAACTTTCGCCTGACGCATGCCCTCTTCCAACACCGCGATCGCCGATTCTTCGGCGATCCGCCAATCGATTTGACCATAAAACGGACCCCAGGAGAGGTTCTTGGCGCACGCTTTGAGACGCCGAACGGCATTCTTTTTTTCTATCCAGGGGAGTTGGGACAGGTAATCCTGAAGGATGACCGTTTGTCCGTCGAGAATGAAATAGTAGGTCGGGTCTTTTTCCACCGTGCGATACAGGTTTTCAAACAACCCGATCAACAGCGGTTTGGTCGTATCAACCCGCTCAAACCATTCGCGATCCCAATGCGTATGCGCAAAGACAGTCAATCGGCTCAATCGATGGCCTCTTCGGTCTCCGGATGGAACAAACGTATCTTTTTCACGTTCAGGTATATCCGTAGGTTTTCGTTTTCTTTAAATATCGCGTCGCCAGAGACTTTGACGACGAAGCGCTTGCTCTCGGTGGAAACGTGGACGATCGTTTCTCCGCCCAACCTTTCCGTGAAGTATACGGTACCCTCGACAGGAACGCAGTCTTTCTCTTCCGTCAACAGGATGTTTTCGGGACGAATGCCCATGATCACTTGATCGATACCGGAATCAATGAGGTGTTTTGCCCTCTCTTCCTCACAGATGACCGAGAGATTTTTGCTCGTTAACTCTAAACGTTCCTCGCGCCTCTTCACTGACATTTCCAGAAAGTTCATCTGTGGCGATCCGATGAATCCGGCGATGAATATGTTGTTCGGTCGTTGGTAGATCTCTTCGGCTTTCCCAAATTGTAGAATCCTCCCGTTTCGCATCACCGCGATTCGGTCGCCCATCGTCATCGCTTCCACTTGATCGTGCGTCACGTAGATGGTGGTCGTTTGGATGCGTTGTTGCAGCTTTTTCAATTCACTGCGCATCGTCACCCGGAGCAGGGCATCAAGATTGGACAGCGGTTCATCCATCAGTAAAGCGGCCGGTTCGAGGACGATCGCCCTGGCGACCGCCACGCGCTGGCGTTGTCCTCCGGAGAGCTGCGCCGGGTAGCGATCCATCAGTTCGCTGATATTCAGGAGCTCCGCGGTTTCTTTTGTTCTTCTATCGATCTCTTCTTTTGGAAACTTTTTTATACGCATCGGATATTTGATATTCTCTTTTACTTTCATGTGAGGCCAGACGGCATAACTTTGGAAGACCATCGCGAGATTCCGGTCTTTGGGGGGCAAATGTGTGACCGCCTTTTGACCGAAACGGATCTCGCCCGAAGTAACAGCTTCCAGTCCGGAGATACAACGCAACAGCGTTGTCTTTCCGCATCCTGAAGGACCTAAAAGCACCACAAATTCACCATCTTCAATCTTTATATTAACGCCGTCCAAGGCTTTGACCTGATTGAAGTACTTCTTCACTTCTTTAACGGTTACTTCGGACAACCGGAATCCCTCCTATCGTTAAGGGCGGAGCGTTCACCGACCTGATCATTTTTCTTCTCATTTTAGTGAAATCCCCCACATGCTCATCAGATACTTGCGCGTAAAGAAGATGAACACCATTGCGGGCAGCGCCATAACGGTGCCGGCCGCGAATTTGAAGTAGTCGGGAGAGGTCATGGCCGTGTTGAGGATATGCGCGGGCAAGGTTCTATTGGTCAAATTGATGATGGCGGAGATAAACACTTCATTCCAGGAAAGCACGAAGGCGTAGATTGCAGCCGCGGCGAAACCCGGGAGCGCTAACGGCAAAGTGATCCGGATGAAGGAGCGGAAACGGGTCAACCCGAAGACCATTCCTGCCTCTTCATACTCAACGGAAATACCCCCCAGAATGCTCGAAGAGATGATGATGATAAACGGCAGGATCATCGAACTGTGGGCCAAAGAGACCCCTAAAACGCTGTCCGCGATACCGATTCTCAAGTAGAGCGTCACGAGCGGAACCCCGATGATGATCACCGGGAAAGAACGTGTGAGCAGGATGGTCAGCCTAAAAAGGTTCTTGCCTTTGAATACATATCTCGACAGAACATACGCCGCGGGCAGCCCGATCGCAAAACTGATCAGGATAGAAAGCAGCGCCGTTTGAATGCTGATTAATGTGGCTTTCCAGCCGTTCAAACGCACGAAAAGACTCTCCAGATGCTCCAAGGTTAATTTAGCTGGGAGCAGACGCGTCACGTCATAGTATTCGGAAGACGGCGTGAGCGCGGCGATAATGATCAACAAGACGGGGCCGCAGAACCAGAGAACAATGAACAGGCACACGATGAAGATCAGCAATTTTTTCATCATGTGGCGCCCTCCTCAAAGCTTTTGGGTTTGAAGAAGGTGATATAAGCCCAGCTAATCAAGATCGTCACAACGGCGATAATCAGGCCGTAAGCGCTGGACACGTTCGAGTTGTAGACCACCGTTTGCCAATAGTAAGCCTCACCGGCAAGGATGGGAATATCTCTGCCCGCGAGTATCCAGACGACGCCGAATACTTGAAAGGCGAAGATCGTTCGGATGAGCAGTGCCGACAGGATGGAGGGGCGGAGGATCGGAAGCACGACCTTCCACAGTTTTTGCCAAGGGGAAAAACCAAAGACATTCGCCGCTTCGAGGTATTCTTTATTTACCGCCTGTAATCCTGCCAGAAGGATGATGAAGACCAACGGGGTAGCCCGCCATATCTCCGTGATGACAATGACCCAAAAAGCGCGGTCCTGAAAGCGGAATCCGAAAAAATACAAAGGCCGTTCGATCCATCCCAATGTCATAAGGAATTTGTTCAAAAAGCCGGTTGAAGCAAAGATGGAATAACTCATGAGCGCTGCGGACACGTCGCTTAAGGCAAGCGGTATCGCGATGATATATAAAATGAACAGGTATCCTTTGAACCGAAGATTGACGAACATCGCCAAAGCCAAACCGAGAATCAGTTGCAAAGGCACGACGATGGCGGTTATGAACAAGGTGTTGCGTAAAGTCTTCCAGAACTCGCCCGAGGTAATGATCCGGCGGAAGTTTTCGAGCGGGCCGGCCGGATTCGAGAAGGCTAACAGGCAGGTTTCAACAAGCGGGTAAAAGATAAAGACGATCAGATAGGCGAAGGTTGGTAGAAGGAGCATCAACGCGATTTTTCCCTTATGATGAATCATAGGTACCCCTCCATGGATATCGTATTGGTAGAAACGGCGGTAAAAAAAAAGCGCTCGGGCGGCGCAATCATGCCAGCCCGGCGCTTTCTAAAAATTAGTGAAACAGAGATGCGTCCGGTTGCGGAAGCGAGGCTCCCGCGTCTTTCACAGTCTGATAAACTTTCGGGCCGATATCTTGCAGCACTTTTTTTATGTCCTCATTTTCGTAAACGATGCGTCGGAAGGCTTCTCGATAGTAAGCGGTGAACTCTCCGCCTTTCGGTCCGAGGCCGGGAATGAACGATACCATCGCGTCCTGGGTTCCGGCTTGCGCAACGACCGCTTCCGCGAGCACTTTGTTCGGTCCGGCGGGGATAACGCCGATCGCTTCTTCAACGACCGGGAAGAATCCGGTTTTTTCGAGTATTTCGAATTGAATTTTCGGAGAAGTCAGGTAATCGATCAGCTTGACCGCTTCCGTTTCATTCGGCGCATTTTTCGGAAGTGCCAGTCCGACTAAGACGGTAATAAAACCTCTTCCTTTAGGACCTGCGGGAACCGGAACCGGAATGAACTGTTCCGGATCGGAACGAACGGCTGCCGGGATACGGGCCGTATGGTCCCAGACGATCCAGGCTTCATTCCTCATCAGCGGCTCACTCATGAAACTCCAAGTGGAACTGCCGGGACTAACATAGTTGAAGAGCTCTTTCAAATATTCCCACATATCCACGGCGTCCAGACTGTCGAATTTAACGAACTGACCGCCCGTGAACGAGGGGTATAGGTATCCGTGCAGGAAGCGATGGAACAATCCTTGCGGATTTTCGGGGAAACCGACCATCGGCATCTTGGTTTTGTCGAAGATGTTTTTCGCCCAATCCAAGAGCGCGTAGTAAGTCCATTTCGCCGTGCCTTTGAGGACGTCTTCTTTAGTCAATCCTTTCGGAAGGTAGTCGAAGGCTTTCTTGTTAACGACCATAACGAACGTCGCTTGAAGCCAAGGAACGAATTGTTTGATGCCATACCCTTGGGCGAACTTTTCAAAGGTCGAGATAAAGGTACGGTCGTTAAAGGTAACGCCCGAGATATCTTTGAGCAAACCGCCCGAAGCCATCAATTCCATCCCGCCTTGAAGTTCAGCGAAGAGGCCAATGGATACCCTATTCGCCGCTTGTTCCGCTCTGATACGGGTGCTGGCTTCTTCATAGGTCAACGGCAGAAACTGAACTTTCACATTGGTTAGTTTCGTAAAACTGGGAAGCAGAGAGCCTTCAAAATACTCTCTCTCCGTTGCCGGGTGGAACTGAGTGGATACGAAATTCAGTTGTCCGAAAGCTGCGGATAGCAACAAAGAAAGGCTTAAAGCAACCAACAGTAATCTTTTCATGGATTCCCTCCTCATATAGTCGTTCGAGTAGTCGTTCGAGTTTTAAGAAAAGCGCTTTGGTTCGAGCGCCTGTTCTACTTTTTTAAAGTTGTCTCGCCACGTTTCGTTCTTCCATACGATGGTGCTGATGAGCATATCCAGGATGGCCATCTGAGAAGATCGGGCCCCCAATGAACCGATTCCGGCTTCAAATCCCTGCGGTGAACTGTAAAGAACGACCTCGGCTTCTTTTGAGAGAGGGGACTCTTTGCCCCCCGTTATCGCGATGGTCTTCGCTCCCACGCTTTTGGCTACTTGCACGGACTTGATCGTATCCTTAATCGTACCCGAAACGGAAATGCCTATCACCGTGTCTTCGGCTGTGCAATTGGATCCGACAATCACTTGCATATGCGGATCCGAATAGGCGAAACAAGAAATGCCGATGCGAACCAAAATGCTGGCGCCGAGCTGGGCGATCGACCCGGAAGATCCGACGCCGAAGAAGAAGGTGTGTTTTGACGACGCGATCCAATCAGCCGCTTTTTCGATGTCTTCGGGGACAATGAGTTGAGCGAGCTCTTTATAAGACTTAATGCCTTGTTGAACCAAATGGTGTATCAGATCGGCGACACCCGTCGCACCGTTTTTGATGTTTTGTTTGTCTTCCATGAGAGAAAGCTCTTTCACTAAAGAGATCTTAAAGTCGATGAACTTGGAAAAACCGAGTTTCCGGACGAATCGTGAGATCGAGGCTTCACTGCACCCCGCGTTCTCGGCGAGGTCTGTGATCGAAAAATGAATAACATCATCCGCGCGTTGGATGAGATAATTGGCTACTTTCTTTTCAGAAGGCTTTAACGCTTCGTATAAGCTTTTCGCTTTCAGAAGAATGGAATCCACCGCTGCCTCCAACGAAAATAAATTTCAAGAATCGAATTTTCAAACAAATAATAATCGTGAAAATAGTATACATCATTTTTAGGCGCGTGTCAACCACCTCTTTCACCTGATAGTGGCTCCGTTTTCATTTCGTGATAAAATAAGAAAACGGAAAAACGTTATGGGGTGATCGTATGAAAATCGGGTTGATGCATTTTCGTTCCGGATTTACCGACGGTGTTTCATTGGAGATGGACAAGCAAAAGATCGTTTTGGAGGAGATGGGCCACGAAGTGATCTTCGTTTGCGGCGAGCTCAAGGACGAGGAAGGGATCGAAATCCCTTTGCTTAATTTACTTGAGGCACGCAACGACGTCCTATTGCAGAACGGTTTTGATTCACTCGAAGCGTTCACTCCGGAGGAATACGAAGAAGAGCTGTCCGATCTCGCCTACCAAATCGAATCGCAAGTTACCCGCGCGATATTGGAGCAGCAGATCGAGCTGCTCGTTGTCCATAACCTGTTTTCCCTCGGATTGAATCTGGCGGCCGCGAAAGGCGTTTCCCGTGCGATCGAGAAGACCGGTATTCGCGCCATGGCGCACCACCACGACTTCTACTGGGAGCGCGAAAGATTTTCCCACCCGACGCTTCCGATCGTCAATCGCTATTTGAGCGCCTTCTTTCCCCCTGATTCAAAAAATATCCTGCATTGCGTCATCAACAGCATTTCTCAAAAAGAACTGCTTACGAAACGGAATCTATCCAGTATGGTCATTCCGAATGTTATGGACTTTAACCAGTCTCCGTGGGAAGAAGACGAATTCAATAGAGATTTGCGCGAACGGTTGGGCATCGGCGAAAATGATCTCGTGTTTTTACAGGCTACCCGGATACTCCCGCGAAAGGCGATCGAACTGGCCTTCGAGTTTATTCGAGCCTTCTCTGAAGGACACTTTTCAAAGATCCAAGAGGGGACGCGTATTTATACCGATCGGAAGATTAACCGACAAAGCGCGATCCACTTCGTCTTGTGCGGGCTTACGGAAGAGATGGACAGAAGTTACCTACGAGAGATGAAGGCGCTTGCGGCGAAAATGCCCTACGCTTGCCATTTCATCCCTCATCTGATCGGCAGTCATCGAAACCAGGATCCAAAGGTTTATTCTCTTTGGGACGCCTATACCATGGCAGATATCATTACCTTTCCCAGCGTTCAGGAAGGCTGGGGTAATCAGTTGCTCGAAGCGATATTCGCTAAGAAAATTATAATGGGTTACGAGTACCCTGTTCTTCAAACCGATATTCTGCCTAAAGGTTTGCGAATCGTTTCTTTAGGGAAAAATGCCCGAATCGGAGAAAAAGGGTTGTACGAACTGGATTGGCAAACCTATGCGGAGACGGCGGAATCGTTGTTCAATCTTATCACGGACTATCCTGAAAGCCACCGTCTGGTAGATAAAAATTGGGCTGTGGGGGCTCAATATTTTTCCTATGATGTTTTGAAAAAAACGATGGAACGGATTATCGATGGTGTCGATTGGGAATAATACGACCGGGTATCGATTCGGCTATGGACTATGGTAAAATGTATAAGTTGTGAAACAAAATTGACTACATTATTCGGAGGTGTCGGTATGAAAAAATGTTTATTCCTTTTCTCGTTCCTTCTCATTGCCTTGCTCGGATTTTCGGAACTCGTTATCTATTCCAGCGTCGATGAAGCCAACGCGCGAAAGATACTCAACGCGTTTTCCGCCGAAACGGGGATAAAACTAAACTTCGTATTCCTCTCCTCCGGCCCGGCGATGGCACGAATAGAAGCGGAAAAGAATAATCCCCAAGCGGACGTCTGGTTTGGAGCGCCTATGGAAAACCACATTCTCGCGAAAGAAAAAGGTTTAACTGTGGCGTATAAAACCTTAAGCGTTTACGGTGTGAACCCGGAGTTTTATGATGTGGACGGATTTTTTCATGCGTTCTATATGAACCCCTTAGGAATCGGAATCAACACCCAGGTTTTAGCGCAGTTGAAAGCGCCGATGCCGAAAACTTGGGCGGACCTTCTCAACGCAGCGTATCGCAAGATGATCCAGTATCCGAACCCGCAAGCCTCGGGAACGGCCTATTCGCTGTTAACCGGTTTGATCATGCTCTTCGGAGAAGACGGGGCGATCGAATATTTGAAGAAACTGGCCCCGAATGTTCAAACTTATACGCAAAGCGGTACCGGGCCATCGAAAGCGGTCGGGCCTGGACAGGCTTTGATGGGGTTGCAGTTTACTCCCGCTTTTTTCCAGTTCAAGGAGCAGGGGTATCCCGTTGAAATCGTTTTCCCGGAGGAAGGCGTTCCTTATGAATCCGCATGCATCTCGATTTTAAAAGGGAACAAGAATATCGATGAAGCTCATAAGCTTGTCGATTGGCTCATCTCAAAGAACGGCCAGCAACAAATCGTCGAGCAAAAAACCTATTTTTATCCCATTCGAAATGATGTCGATTTCGGCTCTCTTCAGCCTCTTTCCACAATAAAGCTCGTAACCGTCGACGGTATCTGGGCTGCGCAAGAGAAAACGCGCCTCGTTGAGCGCTGGGTAAAAGAGGTATTGCCCGTCCAATAGCAGAAGCAAGGGCACTAAGAACGAAGGGCTTCCGGATCGGCCGGAAGCCCATGTTTTTCAAAGGCCACACTCTTACGGACGGGGGTGCACCGTTGAGGTCGAATGAGCTTTTTCGCTCTCTCAAAGCGTTAACGAAAGAACCGTTTCTTCTCTTTTTAATCATCGGCATATTTTTCCTGCTGTTTCTGTTCTCGCTTTACCCGCTCATAAAAGTCGCAATGGTTAGTTTTGAGAGAACCGACGGGACGCTTGGTTTGGATGTATACCAGCAGACGCTTTCAAACAGCTATTTGCGCCAGGGTTTTTACAATAGCCTTCTGGTCGCTTCTCTTACCGCCATCTTCGGCGTCGCGATCGGGTACCTCTTTGCCTATACGCTCAATCGCGCCGATATTCCGCTCAAAAGGTTTTTCCGGTTTGTCGCGTTGATGCCCGTCGTTTTTCCTCCCTTTATCGGAGCGATGTCCCTGATTATGCTGTTTGGGTTCAATGGCATGATCACCGCCAAGATCTTCGGTATCCGCGACTTCCCTGTTTACGGTCTTTGGGGTCTGATGATGGCGCAGATGATCTGCTTCTTTCCGGTCGCTTTTATCACCCTGGACGGGGTTATTTCGACGATATCACCCACGCTTGAGGACGCCGCGTTCAATCTCGGAGCGAGTCGATGGCAAGCCTTTCGAAAAGTCATCTTGCCTGTGTCGATTCCGGGGATTGCGAGTACGCTATTGGTTTTATTCATCGAATCACTCGCCGATTTTGGAAATCCGCTTATCCTCGCTGGTAGCCGATTCCCTGTATTATCTGTTCAGGCTTACCTGGAGATTACCGGGATGTACAATCTCAGGACAGGCGCCGCTTTGGCCGTCTGGTTGCTCTTGCCTTCGATACTCGCCTTTCTGGCGCAGAAGTATTGGGTGAGCCGAAAACGGTACATTACATTGACTGGAAAACCGACCACTTCCGTGATCAAGAGTGTCAACCGGCCAGTCAAATGGTGCTTGTTCTCGCTTTGTCTTCTGATTTCCCTCTTTATTTTGCTCATCTACGCGACGATCATTTGGGGATCGTTCACGCAGGCATGGGGCATGAGCAATCGCTTTACGTTGGAGAATTTCAAGTACGTGTTCGATGTGGGCTGGGAGTCGATAAAAGATACGTTGGTGATCGCCTTTACCTCAACGCCTCTTTCAGCGCTTTTGGGGATGACGATCGCCTTCTTAATCGTTCGTAAACGATTTCCGGGCAAAGGGGCGATGGACTTTCTCTCTCTGCTTAGTTTCGCAGTGCCCGGTACGGTTATCGGTATCGGATATATCTTCGCCTTCAACACTCCGCCCTTTTTACTGACCGGTACCTTAGCCATCCTGGTGCTCAATTTCGTGTTCCGGTATATCCCTGTCGGGATACAATCGGGGATAGCCCTCTTGAACCAAGTGGATCCCGCCATAGAAGAAGCGGCGTTTACGTTGGGCGCGAACAATCGTACCGTTTTCAGTCGCGTCACTTTGCCATTGATTATCCCGGCCTTTTTTTCCGCCCTCGTTTTTTCTTTCGTTCGCGCGATGACGGCGATCAGCGCGGCGATCTTTCTCGTTTCGGCGAAGTGGAATCTTATGACAGTACAGATACTCAGCCAAACGGATTCCGGCCGGCTTTCCGAAGCATGCGCCTATTCGGTGATCCTGATCACGATCATCCTGTTCTTTATGATGCTGCTCAAGCTCCTGCTGCGGAACAAAATCAGCCTATCGAATCAAAACTACGGGGTTAGGTGAGCATATGGGTCTCGTTCTTGAAAACATTACCAAAATCTTTAGAAGCGACGGTTCGGATATGAGGGCAGTCGACCACATCGCGCTTGAAATCCCGTCCGGCGCCTTAGTCACTTTGTTAGGCCCCTCGGGATGCGGAAAAACGACGACACTCAGGATGATCGCCGGATTCGAACTCCCGACAGAAGGATCCGTTCGGTTGGAAGGAGAGGACATTACCTTTCTGCCCCCCAATCAACGGAATATTTCAATGGTCTTTCAAAGTTACGCCCTTTTCCCGCATCTGAGCGTGGAAGAGAACGTCGCCTTCGGGCTGAAGATCAAGCATATTTCCCGCGATACGGTTCGCAAAGAAACACGCGAAATGATCGATCTGGTCGGGTTGCGCGGGTTGGAAAAGAGAAGGCCGGATCAGTTGTCCGGAGGGCAGCAACAGCGTGTGGCTTTAGCCAGAAGCCTGGTCATGAAGCCGAAGGTTTTGCTGTTCGATGAACCGCTTTCGAATCTCGATGCCAAGCTCAGGGAATCGATGAGATTGGAGATTCGGCGTATCCAACAGGAAACCGCGATCACGAGCGTCTACGTGACCCACGATCAAGTGGAGGCGATGAGCATTTCGGATCTGATTGTGATTATGGAAAAAGGCAAGATCATGCAAAAGGGAAGTCCATTCGAAGTGTATATACGACCCGAAAATGCTTTTGTCGCGGATTTTATCGGAAAGGTTAACTTCATCGAAGGCGTCGCCGACAAACAAGACCCTGAATCCGGGATCGTCGTGTCCTCGTCTCTAAAAAAATCCTTTAACTGCCGAAATGCGTTAGTGGAGAAAGGCCGCCCTGCCCGTATCGTCGTGCGCCCGGAGGCTTTTTCCCTTTCGAACGCCCGCAACGAGGAACTTAATTCGATTGCGGGTACCGTCCTGTCGTATAGCTTTCTCGGTTCGCACCTCGAGTATATCGTGAAGCTGCCGGATGGGTCTGTAATCAACGCTCTCGAATACAATCTGTCTGAAAGACAACTGCCACGTGTCGGGGAAGAAAAGCGGCTTTTCTTTTCGAAAGAAAACGCCTGGACGATACCGGGATAATCCCCGCCCGTAAAAGTAAGGAAAAGTTTTTCTCTGTTTATCTAAACAAATCGAAAATGAGCAGAAAGAAGGATAGGTGCCTTTCATGAGAAGAAGAACCAGGGAAGCGTTGGCTGGATGGATCTTCATTTCACCGGCCTTGGTGACGCAGGTACTATTTATCTATTTCCCCTTGGGATGGTCGTTTTTCGTCAGTTTTTTTAGATGGAATCTCATCCGTCCAATGCGCTATATCGGGTTTGACAACTATACTTCAATGTTCACCTCTTCAGATTTTTGGCATTCGCTGTCGGTGACCTTTGTCTACGTGGCGGTGACAGTCCCGGTTTCCATCTTCATCGGGTTGCTGTTAGCCTTGCTCGTTAATCTTCCGTGGTTAAAAGGGAAAGGAGCCTTCAGAACGTTTTTCTACGTCCCGGTGATTACCTCGATGGCCGCGGCGGCCGTCATCTGGGCTTGGATATTCGAGTCGAATGTGGGGCTTCTGAATTACTTCTTAAGCTGGTTTGGCATCAAATCCATCAACTGGTTGAGCGATCCGAACTACGCCTTGGTTGCGATGATGATCATAGGCATCTGGAAGAGGATCGGCTATAACATGGTTCTTTTCCTCGCCGGACTTCAGGTTATTCCCAGAACCTATTACGAGGCTGCCGATATCGACGGGGCAACCCCTTTCAAGAAATTTCTCTCGATCACCTGGCCTTTGCTTTCGCCCACAACCCTTTTCGTGACGGTTATGCAGTTTATCGCCTCGTTCCGGGTTTTCGTGTCCGTGAGCGTTATGACACGGGGAGGGCCAGCGCAGAGCACGCAAGTGATCACCTTCTATCTTTATGAGAACGCTTTCGCCTATCTGAAGTTCGGATACGCCGCCGCCATCTCTGTTTTTATGTTCGTTTTAATGATAATCTTTACCTTGATCCAATTCCGTTTTAGTAAAAAGCGGGTGCATTACTTATGAGAAAAATACCTTCACTTTGGATCCGTGTACCGCTCTATATCGTTATTATTACCATCATGCTCCTTGTCAATTTGCCGTTCATCTGGATGTTGGTAACCGCCTTTAAGCACGAAAGCGAAGTGTTCTCACTCCCGCCGAGATTTTACCCGGACTTTTTTGATTTCCGCAACTTTGCGGGAGCGATGGAGCAGATTCCGATGGGGCGATACCTCTTCAATTCGCTTTTTGTGGCGCTTTCGGTTACGTTGCTCCAACTGGTTTTCAACAGTTTCGCAGCATACGGTTTATCGCGTCTGCGTTTCAAGGGGCGGGACCTTATCTTTTTAGTCCTGGTTGGCACCTTGATGGTTCCGCCGGAAGTGACCCTGGTCCCACTTTATATCATCGTTAAGAACCTTGGAATGATCGACAGCTACAGAGTTCTCATCATACCTTTCATGTCGAGCGCCTTTGGAATCTTTTTGTTGCGGCAATTCTTTCTTGGGATTCCGCGGGAATTGGAGGAGGCCGCGATCATCGACGGGGCAGGTCGTGTGAAGATCTTTTTCACGATTATCCTACCCCTATCGAAACCGGCGTTGTGGACAATGTCTCTCTTTACCTTCATCGCCCACTGGAATGAGTATATGTGGCCGCTCGTTTCTGTCAGCGACCCTAAGTATCAAATGATCCAGGTCGGTATCTCGCAGTTTGTGAGCGGATGGGAAACCCGTTGGACCTATCGGATGGCCGCCTCCGCGCTCACAGTGGTACCGATTATCATTTTCTTTTTCTTTGTCCAAAAGCAGTTTGTGGAAGGTATCAGCGTTTCTGGCATCAAAGAATGAAAAAAGAGGAGGAAGAGAACATGAAGAAAGCAGTAACGACCGTCGTACTTTTGTTATGCGCGATGATGATTTTCGCCGCGCCCGTAAAGGTGATTGTTTGGTACGCGCAAACCGGTGTTTATTCCCAAACCCTCTTAGAGTTAATCGATGAATTTAACAAACTCAATGAGGGGAAAATCGTGGTAGAAGGGGTCTATTCGGGCAGTTACGAAGATACCATGCAGAAACTCGTTGCGTCCATGGTGGCGGGAAACCTTCCGCACATCGCGCAGATTGAGCAAAGCCGGATCGGACAGTTTTTGGACGGGGACGCCTTTCAAAACCTGGATGAGTTCATCAACAAAGACCCGGAGTTCAAAGCGACCTTATCGGATTTCTTCCCCCGGTTTATCTCGGCGAATACGTTCTTTGGAAAACTATACGGTTTTCCGCTGAATACCAGTACACCCTTGATGTATATCAACCGCGACGTTTTCCGCGCGGCAGGCTTGGATCCGGATAATCCTCCAAGAACGTGGATGGAAGTATATCAAGCTTCAAAAGTGATCAAAACGCTTGGAGACGATTTTTACGGCTATCGCCTGGGCGATGACGATTGGATACTGGAATCCTATGCCTGGCAGTTTGGCGGAGACATCGTTTCCGAAGACGGGATGACCGTGCTCCTCGATTCTCCGGGAACCGTTGATGCCTGGAAATTTTTCCAAAAAGGGCTGCAAGAAGGCGTTTTCGTCTATTCCCGAACGAACGGCAACGCGATGGATCTGTCCGGGAAGATCGGTATGGTCTGCCGCTCTACAGGCAGTCTGGCCTATCTTAAAGAGAATGCGAAATTCGATTTAGGCGCCACATTTATGCCATACCAGATCAAAAAAGCAACGCCTATCGGCGGCGCGAACATCTATATGTTCAAAAACAAGCCACAGAATGAAAAGCAAGCGGCTTGGGAGTTTATGAAATTCGTTACGGCGACTCCGAACACGAAAAAATGGGCGCTTGCCACGGGGTACATGGCCAGCCGAATCTCCGCCTACGAATCCCCGGAGATACAAGAGTTGTTTAGCAAGGATCCAAGAGCGGAGGTCACCTATCTGCAACTGCAGGAAAGCGCCTTCAGAAGACCCTACATTGGACCCTATCGCGAGATTTTCAATATCATGCTTTCCAGTTGGCAGACGATCATGACCGACATGAACGCCGATGTCGAAGCGGTTTTGAAATCCGCGACAGAAAAAGCGCAGAAAGTCCTTAACGAGTATTGATCCCATGATTCAAGAGACGCGCTCCGGCGCGTCTCTTATCTTTGAAGGAGGCACTATGCATCGTTTTTGCGTCATACTTGTATTTGTTTTAGCCGTTATTTCTGTTACCCAGATCGCTTTCGCGCAAATCCCGATTTTTTACGGAAACTTACACGCGCATACCTCTTATTCAGACGGAGTGGGGGATCCCTGGATCGCCTACACGCACGCAAAAAATGTTGGAAAACTCGATGTGCAGGGTGTGACGGATCATTGTCATTATCTACGGTATCCGTTATCCGATGGTTCGATGCGTTTTCCGAAAACGTTGCAAGCCGCGGGAGAGATGAATGAGAACGGTCGTTTCTTGACGATCGCGGGCTTTGAATGGACGTTGACCGGTCAAGGCCATATCACTGTATACGATACGCAAAGTTATACCCATCGGGATGAGAGCGATTTGTACCAACTGTACGACTGGCTGTACACACAAGGAGGAATTGGTTCTTTTGCGCATCCCGGCGAAAAATATGGGGATTTTTTCGACTTCGAGTACTTTCCAAAGGCTGACCAAGTGATGCACTTGATTGAATTGGGGAACGGGAGCACTTACGTCTCCCGCTGCATCAACGAAGAATATTACGACCGGTATCAGCGGGCTTTAGCGAGAGGGTGGCATCTCGGCGCGGCTGCCAATCAGGACAATCACGAAGCGAATTGGGGTTCCGGCAATTCGCTGCGCACGGGCATTATGATGGAGAGTTTAACGCTTGACGACTTATATAAGGCTTTAAGAGCCCGTCACACCTTTGCGACGGAAGATTCCGACGTCAAGATCTATTTCGGTACGGATGAGGCCATGATGGGGGATATTCTCTATGATCGGGAAGAAGTGACTTTTACGGTTTCGTATTCGGATCCGGGAGATTCGATCAAAACGGCTCAAGTCGTCTATTCGGGTGGCGTCATGGAGCTGCCGGTTCTAGGTGACGAATGGGAAACCACCTTTTCTCTTTCGATCGATAAGCCTTATGAATGGGTTTTCATTCGCGTGGAGCAAAGTGATACCAACGAGGTCATCACTTCACCGATCTGGATACAGGATTCGAAAAAGATCTATCTTTTCAACACCTTTTCCTATCCAGAACGGATTGTCCGCCGCCAACCCTTCAAGTACGGTTATGAGATCGCCAATCTGAATGAGGAAGAGAGAACGGTTGTGTTTGAAATAAAAGATCCGGAGGGGGAGATCCTCTTTCAAAAATCCATCTTCTTAGAACCGTTAGGGTTATTCAAGGAAGTGATCGAACTCATCGCCCCGACGAAAGCTTTGACCCTTTACCTTGATGGAACGCCCTACTGTGACGCCGGGTTGGAAGAGGTATCGTTTATCGCCGGAATCGACACTTCACACGAAAACTACTATTTGAAAGAACTCGAACCGCTCTCAAATTACCTCATTAACTTGGGCGGAGAAACGGTGCCGATCAAGGGGTCTCTCAACGCGGCCAAATTGGACAATTGTAATTGGCTGATCGTGCCCATACCCCCTTCCGATGCGATGATGCCGTCTTTCGCGGTGTTGTCGAAAAAAGATGTTGATTTACTTAAAAAATACGTTGATCGCGGCGGGCATTTCATCTTCGTGTTACCTCAAAAAGGTAGCTTGCCTTCAACCATTTCGTCCTTTGAACAATTCTTTGCGGAAATCGGTCTCGGGATTCACTTTTACGAAGAAGGTCGCGGGATCGAAGCGAAAGATAAAGCCATCACCACGGAGTCCGGCGCCCATTTCGTCTTTCTAACGTGGGAGGAAGCGACGGATCGTGACCGTGTAGCGGGGGCATTGAAGGGACTCAGCCATCTCTGGTAATCAGAATCACCCCGATTGACGATGATGTTTCCCCCGGGACGTGTTTTTTGTCGCGGGGGAAACTTATCGAATACCGTTTTGAGGGGTTAACAGATATTTCACACGGTAAAAGACACGGAAGGGATTGACAAAGAGGGGTAGATATGATAAGATAGGCGAGGTTTGTAAGGAAGGATACGGGAATAAGGA
>ENA-UOWO01001242-UOWO01001242.1-activated-sludge-metagenome-genome-assembly--contig:-NODE-1242-length-34658-cov-12.434673_pt1 | contig 34658 bp, 20 predicted proteins | sample MGYA00238148_ERZ761564 | MGnify/ENA primary metagenome ERZ761564 (study PRJEB28885, sample SAMN05720194) | activated sludge metagenome | isolation source: Anaerobic digester | place: USA...
GACGGGAGGAAATGTAGATTTGAAACGTTTGCCATTTTAGCCGAGCGAAGCCGAGAGATGGTTCCCGAGGGAAACGGTGAGGGCCAGACGTTGTATCGTACTGGCCCTCTATTGATTAGTTTAGGTGTCTAAGTTCTTGATCTTCCAGGTTGTCGAATAATTAGTGACGGCTAGAAGCTCTCATTCTTGAAATTGTATTGGGCGTAAGTTTCACCTCATCCAAAATATTTGAAGCATTGGGCGAATTGGTAGATACGTTATTGGTGAACAAAGGTTTGTTGATGCTGGTATTGTCCCGATTGGTAAAGAAATCGGCACCATCAATGTAAGCCTTGTTGTCTTTGAGGATATTTGCGCTGATGGTGGTGGTATTGTGACCACCGTTGATGGCTCTGTTGAAAATTGCACCACCGTATAGTGCGAAGTTGTTGATCAAATAACATTTTTCGATTCTTACGCTGCACTCTCCGCCGTTTCCTACATTCATGATTGCACCACCCTCAACTTGGGCATTGTTTTGGATGAATTGGCAATCGATGATTTCAGATTTGTTTGCTGCGCCATTTACTGCGAGATTATAAATGCCAGCTGCGTAATTAGAACGGTTGTCTTGGAAGATGCAATTTTTGATCTGCACGAAATGAGCACCTTGAGAAGCTTCATTGTACCAGGCTGCTCCAGTGCTGGTGCGGTGTCCTTCATGTTCTTTTTCAGTAGAGTTTACTGCGCTACCGTTACAAACCATGAATCCATCAACAATCACTTGTGACACATTGCGGGTATAAACAACATTAAATGAATTGTCATCATTGGAATTTACATCACCGATGTTTCCTGAGAGGGTGGTGAGGTTAGCAACCCAGTTGCGGTGGTGCTTCGAAGCTTCATTGCCTACGAAACCGCCTAACAGGGTGATACCATTGTTGATCACAAACGATACATTTCGATTTGCCGTTTGTGTTGGTGTATAAACACCAGCAGCTACCCAGATTTCTGTTCCTGGCTTTGCAGTTTGCAAAGCTTGCTGAAGATCGCCAAAAGCTTGGTTCCAAGAAGAACCGTTGCCTTGAGCTCCCTTTTTCACGAACATAATCTGTTGTGCATTCATCTGCAGGAAACCTGCCAAAACTAAAATAATCACAATTGCCCTTTTCACGTTGCTCGCATTTGTAAGATCAGAAAATATCTTTACTTCAGCGAGTGCAACCGAGCACTGACGCGCTTGATCACACTACTTGAGTGTGTCAAACGAACGTAACAAATTTTGGATAACGGGATCTCCGGCACACAACCGGAAACATTTGCATTAGGATACTTTGTCAAAAGTTAGGTGCAAGATAATAACTTTTATCTGAACTATCCAAGCAGTACTTTATTTTTTTTCTCATTCATCTTTTTTTTAGGTGTATTTCTCAGCTAATTTGTCACAATTGATAAAAAATTGTTATCTTGTGGCGGTCCCTTCATAAAGTTTTTCTCCCCTCAGAAATCATTTCACTATCTACAGAGTTCAACTAATGTGTTGGTAACAAGACCAATTCAAGATTTTCAGGGCATGTACAAAATTTAACCAAGCCCTGGAACAGACTCTAAGGAAAAGAATTCTTATTTTTCGGCAACATACTATAATAATTAACCAAATGATCCGAGACCATCTACCCAAAGCCAAATTCCTGTGCTGGAACCGAACATTCCTTGTTTGGGCTGCATTTTTATGTACAGGCTTCAGTGGGTTTGCCCAAGACCTCCACTATTCGCAATTTTATGGGGCTCCGTTACACCTCAACCCTTCCTTGACTGGCATTTTTCGTGGAGAAGTTCGTTTTATGGGCCAGTACCGCAACCAATGGACCGAGGTACCTGTAGGCTACAAGACCTTCACGGGGGGGGTGGATTTCAAGGTAATTGGTAAAAATGAAGAAAAACCGCATTTTTTTGCTTTCGGTTTGGGGTATAACCGTGATCAGGCTGGGTTTTCTGACCTTCGTTTGAGTAATTACACCCTTAATGGTGCTTATACCAAAAAAATGGGTGCGCGTTTTTATGGATCAGTAGGCGGTCAATTGGGCTTAGGTAAACGAAAATGGACTGCCGATCAAGTAACTTTTGACAATCAATACGATCCCAACAATGGCAGTTTTGATCCCAATAACCCAACCGGGGAAGTCAACAATAAACAAACCATAGGATATGCTGATTTTGGCTTGGGGTTTAATGTGCGGTATCAGGTAAAAGAACAAGAGGAGACCATTGAATCTTTTGGTGAGCGCACTAAAATAGACTTTGGAGCCGGTTTTTTTCATTTGAATCGCCCTAATCAATTTTACACTACGCTGGGAGCCATCAAGCTTCCGCTTCGCCTTACACCTTATATTTTGGGAGATTTTCAAATCAGTGATCGTTGGGACATCATGGCCAATGTGGCTGGACAATTCCAAACAACCTATCGGCAATATTTAGCTGGAGCGGGCGCGCGCTATTACTTAAATCGCACTCCTGGTAAAGAGTTTGCCCTGCAACTGGGATTGACCTGGCGTTTTGATGCATTAACCAGAGATGCCGCTACTTTTCCGGCGATTGAGGCACATTACAAAAACATTCGGGCAGGGTTCAGTTATGATGTAAACCTTTCACAATTCAATACCAATGTTGAAGGAGGGGTTGGGGGGCCTGAATTGTTCGTTCATTATCGGATTGTGCCCTATCGGCCAAGCAAGAAGGATAAAGTGTGCCCACTAATTTAGATTAATCAACTGCTCAGGCCTTTACAGGCATGATCTAACTCCAATCAGCCAAAGATTATTTACCATGAGAAAAACTATCTTACTGCTGACTTTCGCTATCACGTTGCTCCAACAAGGCTACAGTCAGTCCATAAGGCAGGTATTAAAGGTTGCCGACAGTACGTATGCGCAAAAGGATTTTTATGTTGCCTTCATCGCCTATCAGGATGCATTAAAGTTCGATACCAATCGCACAGATATTCGTTTTAAAATTGCTGAATCAGCGCGGCAGTTCAATTCCTATCGAATTGCAGCTCAAAATTATGTCAAGGTTTTGGGCAGCCCGGATAAAGCCCAATATCCAGAGGCACGCTTGCGCATGGCGGAAATGCTGCACAAACTGGGCGAATACAAAAGTGCGCTATCCTCTTATCAGGAATACCTTCAAACCAACCCGCAGGCGGCACCAGAATTTGCCCAGATGGCCAGAAAAGGGATTGCAGATTGCGATTTTGCAGTCAAAACCCTGGCCAACACGGCAGGACAAGTACGCAGTCCTCTTGCTTACTCTCCACCAGTTACCCTGGGAGACAAAACAAACAGCCCCTATACAGATTATGGCGCTTTTTTCCGCAAGGACACCTTGTACCATACCGCTTACGAGTTTGCTGAACCAAAAGACAAGAATACGCTGTTCAACAAGGTAGTGCGTTCTTATCAGGGTACCCCAAAAGAGTTACTCCCGGCTTCATTCAATGCCCCTGGGAAACATACCGCGTATTCGGTGTTTACTCAGGATGACAAGGGCGTGTATTTTTGCAATTGTGACCCAATCAATGCCTTTGATTTGCGTTGTGACATTTATTATCGGGATTTGACGATGCCAGAAAAGGCACCCATTAAGCTGGGAATCAATCTTCCTCAATATACTTCTACCTCTCCTGCTTTAGGTAAAAACACCCAAGGGCGACCGGTTTTGTATTTTGTATCTAACCGTACCGGAGGCAAAGGTAAATTAGACATTTGGATGGGCCCTATTCAAGCTGATGGCAACGTAACCAGCGCCGAACCAGTAGCAGAGCTCAATACTCCAGGAAATGACATTACGCCATTTTTTCATGAAATTTCCGGCAGACCACCCTTGTTCTTTTTCAGTACAGATGGCCGCCCAACTTTTGGCGGTTATGACGTTTATGGAACCCGTTTGAGCAATAATCGCTGGTTTACCCCATTCAATCTGGGTGCTGGCCTCAATACTTCTTATGATGAGATTGGCTACGTCCGGAACCCCCAAGGAGATACAGCGGTTTTTTCTTCCAACCGGATCGGTTCCATTTTATTGGCCAAAGAACAAGAGGCTTGTTGCCATGACCTTTTTAAAATGGGCGTGCCTAAATTGGTTAACCTTGAAGTCAATACCTTTAAATTAAGAGATTCTCTTGCTTTAAACGGAACTACAGTAAGCATCTTTGAAGAAGCTCCTGACGGTACCCGCAAAGAAATATTGAATAAAACGGAGGTAGACACCAACTACTACGCGACCATCATCGAAAGGCATAAAAAATACTATATCCGGGCACAAAAAAAGGGGTTCATCACAAAGGACTCCCTGATTACTGCTGATTTAGGGGAAGAACAAACGACCCTGGTCGTTGACTTATTTTTGCCGAACCTGCGCCTCGATGTCTTCACCCTTTTGGCGGTACAAGAAACGCCACTCAATGGGTGCACCGTTACCATTTACGAAAAAAATGCTTCGGGTCAGTTTACCCTTTTGGAAACAAAATCTGACCCCAATGGCAACGAGTACAACTATCTGGTAGACCTGGGCAAAACCTATTTGGTTAAAGCCACAAAACTAGGGTTTAGTGTTGATTCGCTGGAAGTACCCATGAATGATGAAACGGTCAAACAATTCGGCTACGATGTAACCGTAGATTTATTTCTGGCTCAAGTGAAACTAGCGATCAACCTGTTTTTTGATAACGCCAAACCTGGGCCTAATCCCCAAATCACTACTTCTGAAAGTTACCTCAATCTGTACAATACCTACATCCAGCAAGAAGAAAAGTTTTTGGGCTTCTCTGGCCAGATCATGCGCTCGTTTTTCCAGAACACTGTGAAGCGAGGCTACGATAGCTTGGAGTTGGTGTTGCCGGGAATCGTCAAAGATTTGGAAAAAGGCATGTATGTCAAAGTGTACATGGCCGGATTCGCCAGCCCACTTGGCAATGCTGATTACAATAAAAAACTTGGTTACCGCCGGATGGAATCTGTGATCAACTATTTCAAGCAGTTTGAAAATGGGGTGATGAAAAAATACATCAGTTCTGGTCATCTTACTTTTGATAAGGATGCCGTTGGTGAAGATCAATCCGGCCCCGACATCCCGACTGCATTGGCCAATGTCAAAAATGAAATTTTTGGCATCAAACCATCGCTGGATCGAAAAGTGCAGATCTATCGCATCATCACGGACACCAAGCAACCCAAGTAATCCTCACGCCCAATGAAATACCTTATGAACATCAACTACACCATTCGTCATTTCTTCGCGCAGCAGTTCACTTTGTGGCGTTTGCTTTTGTTGCTGCTTTGTGCACCAAGTTTGAGCTATGCGACTCATATCGTTGGGGGTGAAGTAGGATATCGCTGCCTGGGCAACGACCGCTATGAAATCACCGTCCGTGTTTATCGCGATTGTGCTCCCAGTACCGAGCCTTTTGACCGCGTAGCCTCGGTAGGGATTTTTGACCGCAATGGGTTATTGCTCCAAGATGTACGCATTAACGCTACCTCGGCTACTCCTCTCGACAACAATCTCGACGCTTGTATTCAGGCAACGACCAAAGTCTGCGTAGAAACCATGACTTATAAGGCAACGGTAAGCCTGCCATTTCGGGTGGGTGGATATCAAATAGTCTACCAGCGTTGTTGTCGCAACCGTACCATTTTGAACATCGTCAATCCGTTGGAAACGGGAGCAACCTATGATATTTGGCTGACTGAGGCAGCCATGCGTCGGTGCAACAATAGTGCTACTTTCCGGCGTTGGCCAGACATTTATATTTGCAACAACCGCCCGCTGGATTTTGATCACTCAGCAATCGATGTTGACGGGGATTCTCTGGTCTATCGTTTGTGTACACCCATGCAGGGTGCTACCTTTGCCAAACCTCAACCGCAGCCACCAAATTTTCCGCCCTTTGATACTTTGCTTTGGTTAAAGCCACTTTACAATCTGCAAAACATGCTCGGACTTGGAGAACCGCTCAGGATCAACTCCCAGTCTGGATTGCTGACCGCTCGGCCTGGTTTATTGGGTCAGTTTGTAATTGGCATTTGTGTTGATGAATACGACCGCACGACCAAAAGCCTTATTTCTTCAACGCGGCGAGATTTTCAGTACAATGTACAAAATTGCGAAAGTGTAGTCGCTGCTTTTTTTGCGCCAGAAAGCCAGTGTGACTCGTTAAAAGTACAGTTCCGCAATGAGAGCATTGGTGCCAATAACTACTTGTGGCTTTTTGATGCACCGCGTACCAATTTATCTTCTACTGAAGCCAATCCACTGTATACTTTTCCCGCCTTTAACGAATACAAAGTTAGCTTGATTGCAGAGCCAGGAACTGCCTGTGCGGATACGTTTTCCCGACAAGTCCGGCTTCGAACTTCAGGCATCAAAGCCGACTTTAAAACCGAGATTTTGCCTTGTGCAGCCGAATCTATTCTCCGATTGCAGGACTTATCTACTGATTCCACGGCGGCAATCGTCAAGCGTTTATGGAAAATTACCTTTGGAGATGGTGGGGTAATCAACGCCACCGGAGCCGATACCCTGGTGCGATTGCCATTGGATGTTTCGGGAACGATCATGCTCACCGTCATCAACGCCAATGGCTGCGAAAAAACCATTTCCCGTAGTTTTAGTACGGCTGGTATCCAGGGTCCATGCGAAGGAATCCCTGACACGGTTCGAGCCTGTATAGGATCGATCGTTCCGCTCAATCCTACGGGTGTAGCTACTTCGGCTTATACTTACCGTTGGGAACCAGCGGGGTTGATGGACGATGCCAATGCCGTAAATCCGCGCTATACGGTCACTCAAAGTGGGGTCATCAATTTGACCATCACCGCGAATTCGGCACAGTCATGTACCTGTTCCAAAACCATCACGGTGATTGCTTTGCCTCGACCAGAGGCGGATTTTACCGTCGATGCCGGGGTAGGGAACAACCCGATTGTGGTCAGCAGTTGTGATGGACGTTCTTTTAGTGTAAAAAACACATCTACAAACGCCGGTTCGGTAAAATGGATCATTGGCGACATCAACAATCCAATTCAGGTTTCCACCGATAATAATCCGGTGTTTAACCTGCCGGATACAGGCACTTACACCCTGACCTTGATCGCCTTTGGCGAATGTAACGACACCATCCAAAAAACCATTCGCCTCAGCAAACTGGATGCCAACGTCGATTTTACCTTTAACTATACCAGTTGTATCTTCAATGGGTCTACGATCAAACTTTTAGACGTTTCGAACAATCCAGGTGTACAGATCGCTAGTCGTACCTGGAAATTATCGGATGGCCGTACCTCGATGGAAGAGTCGCCGAGTTTCAGTTTTACTGATTCGGGGCGGGTAACGGTTACCTTGATCATCCGCACTGCCCAGGGGTGTGTCGATTCTGCTTCGCAAAGCATTGTCAAGGCACCGATTTCTGGTGTGGCAATTCCCGACACGGTCATCATTTGTCGAGGTGTACCGTTTCAGCTCCCTGGAAACAATAACCCAAATTTGACCTATACCTGGTTGCCTGAAACAGGGTTGGACGATCCCACGGTGGGCAATCCGATATTTTCACCCCAACAAAGCACAGCGTATACGGTCGACATTGCCGTACCCGGAATCCCGAGCTGTACAGTACGCGATTCTATGATGGCGGTAGTGCCGAATAATATGGCGGTGGTGGTGACTGGCCCTGGAGCAGATGGTACACCCGTCTGTACGCCACAAACTACTTTGACTGCCTCCGCCAATCGGCCCGTCACTTTCCGTTGGTTGGATGCCAATGGCAACCAATTGGCCACTGGTACTCAATTTACCGCCACGGTAGCCACCCAACGCAACTTGATCATAGAGGCTACCGACGAAGATGGTTGTATAGAAAAATTGGAAGTCAACCTGGTAGGCTCCCCGATTGTGTTTAGCGCTCCTGATTCACTGATTGCTTGCACAGGGGAACCCCTACAAATCAATACAACCCAGGGACCGGGCCAAATACTGACCTTTACCTGGACGCCATCCAATGCTTTTGCATCAGGCACCAATACCGCCAATCCAGTCCTGGCTGATTTGCCAGGCCTTAAAGAAGTGTTTGTAACTGTGCGCAACTCCGCCGGTTGTAGCTTACAGGATTCGGTACAAGTGGCCATTGTGGATGTCAACCACAATCTTGATTTCACGCCAAAAGTTCAATGTGATGGAAATACCGTAGTTTTCCAAAACACCAGTACCAATGCTTTTGGCTACTTATGGAATTTTGGAGATGGAACTTTCTCCACAGAAGAAAATCCTGAACACAAATATGCGCAGTCTGGCAAATACTCCGTTACGTTGACCCTGCAACTTGCGGTGTCTTGTCGCAAAGTGGTGACCAAGGAAATCGAAATTACAACTGGAAGCGCCATCGGCCTCAAAGTGCCCAATAACCTGACTACTTGTGGGGAGGACGTAACCTTGACTGCGAGTGGCAACGAGGGCACCACCTTCCGTTGGACCAACCGTCAGGGGCAATTGTTGAGTTCAAATGCCTCGGTGACCGTTAATCCTCCTCCTGGAACCACCGTTTATTATGTCACGGCGGAAAATGAGTTGGGTTGTACTGAAACGGATAGTGTCAGTGTAACCGATAATGGGATAGATGTTACCCTGATTACACCGACTGGTGGCAACCGCATAGACCAATGTGATGCCGAGAGTGTGCAAATCCAGGTGCGCAACAATGCCGAAAATCAGCAACTTACCTACAACTGGACGCCAGTATTTAACGTAGTGTCAGGTGGCAATACGGCTAACCCCGTGCTGCGTCCAACCGAAATAGGAGCAAACACAATTACGGGGATCATCAGCAACCAGTTTGAATGTGAAGATACCCTTACCGTCATCATCAATTTGGGAGCGCTTGATTCCGGCTTACCCGATACGGTGCAGGTTTGTGCCGGGGTGGCTACTCCACTCGCGCCCAATGCCAATGCGGAGTATAGCTATCAATGGTCGCCAGCAACTGGCCTCTCTGCTACCAATGTACGCAACCCAACGTTCACGGGCACAGCTCCCGCTACTTATCGAGTTACGGTAACCAAAACCAGCGGGGGTATTTCTTGCCAGGTTGTGGATACCGTGGTTGTACAAATCAGCCCTAAACCTACGCTTAGTGTATCTACAATGGATACCAGTGCCTGCGTAGGTACCACCTTGAGAATCTTTGCTTTCGGTGCCGCTGAATATATTTGGTATATCGCTGGATCACAGGGTGATAAACCTCCATTTAATGCAGAAGGAGGGCTCGCAATATCAGCTACAAGTGGGATCGATGCCACCTATGAAGTAATTGGCCGCAATGCTTTTGGATGTACAGATACCATTACGGGCGTCAGGATCCGATTTGTTGATTTTAACCCGGGTACAATTGCCTCACCTTTATCTTTGTGTAAAAATGGCAGCATCCCCCTGAATCCGAATGGCAATCGGGTGTATCAATACCAATGGTCGCCTACTACCGGTTTGAACTTGAGCAACCCCGCCAATCCTATTGCCACCATCAGTCAAACTACCGAATTCAGGGTAACAATTACCGATCCTGCCTCGGGTTGTTTCAAAGAACGATCCGTAAGGGTGAATGTAAATGTGATCGATGGGTTTAAAGCCAGCAATGATACCACGATTTGTAGCCCCAGTAACCTTACCCTACGGGCAAGCGCCAATGGCAGCAATGTTAACTTCCGTTGGCTGGATGCCAATGGCCAACAAATTGGTACGGGAGCAAATCTTACCGTAACCCCGGCTATTGGAGTGAACCTTTATGTAGTCGAGGCCAGCGATGGCACCTGTACAGAACGAGATACCGTAAAAGTCAATGTTGCAGACTTTAAGCCCGGCGATTTGACGTCGCCACAGTCGGCTTGTGCAGGCGAACCACTGGCTTTGAATCCCAATGGAAATCCAGCTTATCAGTATCAATGGTCGCCGAATACGGGCTTGAATTTGACCAACCCCAGTAACCCCATTGCGACGCTGACGACCTCTACTACCTTTAAAGTGACAGTAACCGACTCGATTAGCGGCTGTAGGTTGGAAAAAGAAATTCAAGTTAATGTGATCGATCTGAGTGATCTGGCCATTGTACCAACAGATACCACGGTGTGTCAACCAGGTGCGGTGAACTTGCGCATCACTGGGGCAGGTGGAGCTTCGATCCGCTGGTTGGATGCCAATGGTACCCAAATTGGCACAGGACGCAGCATTTCGCCAAGCCCGAATATTGGTTTGAATTTGTACATTGCCGAAGCTACTGCGGGTACTTGTCGCAAAAGGGATACCAGTCGTGTCACCCGCGCCGACTTCCAGCCTGGTGACTTGGCTTCACCACAAGCAGTTTGTGCGGGCCAACCATTGCCGTTGAATCCCAATGGAAACCCAGCTTATCAGTACCAATGGTCACCGACGACTGGATTGAACCTGAGTAACCCAAGCAACCCGATTGCGACCATTACCACTTCTACTACTTATCTGGTAACGGTGACGGATCCGGTGAGTGGCTGTAGTTTAGAAACAGAAATACAGGTCAATGTGACGGATTTGGGTGATTTGGAAGCCATCCCGTCTGATACATCACTTTGTCAACCAGATTTCATCTTTTTGACTATCCGTGGAGCACAAGGTGCAACTGTCCGTTGGTTGAATGCCGATGGGCAGGTGTTGGGTACTGGCCGTAACCTTTCCGTTACCCCAGCATTGGGACTTAACTTGTACATTGTAGAAGCGACCTTGGGGACTTGTTCAAAGCGAGATACCGCAAGAGTAACCCTCAATGACTTCCGGCCCGGCGATTTGACTTCACCTCAAGCAGCTTGTGGAGGTCAACCCTTGGCTTTGAACCCCAATGGAAATCCAGCGTATCAATACCAATGGTCGCCTACTGCTGGATTGAATCTGAGCAATCCACACAACCCAATTGCAACCATTAATACTTCCACTACCTATACGGTAACGGTTACTGATCCCGTCAGTGGTTGTCGTTTGGAAAAAGAAATTCGGGTCAATGTGACCGATGTGAGCAACTTGGCAATCGTACCTTCTGATACCACAGTTTGTCAGGCGGGCGGAGTGCCTTTGCGCGTTACTGGCGCAGAAGGTGCCAACGTTCGGTGGTTGGATGCCAATGGCACTCAAATCGGCACCGGACGCAACATTTCGCCAAGTCCAAATGTCGGTTTGAATCTATACATTGCCGAAGCTACAGTAGGTACTTGTAGCAAGCGAGATACCAGCCGCGTCACACGGGCCGACTTCCAGCCCGGCGATTTGGCTTCACCACAAACAGTTTGTGCGGGTCAGCCACTGGCCTTGAACCCGGATGGAAATCCAGCGTATCAATACCAATGGTCGCCTACTGCTGGATTGAATCTGAGCAATCCACACAACCCAATTGCAACCCTTACCACTTCTACTACGTATCGCGTAACCGTGACGGATCCAGTAAGTGGCTGTCGGTTGGAAAAAGAAATTCAGGTCAACGTGACGGATTTGGGTGATTTGGAAGCCATTCCATCTGATACCGCACTTTGTCAACCAGGCTTTATCTTTTTGACCGTACGTGGTGCACAAGGTGCGACCATCCGTTGGCTGGATGCCAACGGGCAAGTGCTGAGTACTGGCCGTAGCCTTTCCGTTACTCCGGTATTGGGGCTCAATTTGTACATTGTAGAAGCGACCTTGGGGACTTGTTCAAAACGGGATACCGCAAGAGTGACCCTCAATGAATTCAAACCTGGCGATTTGAAATCGCCTCAAGAGGTTTGCGTGGGGACATCCATTGAGTTGAATCCGAATGGTAACCCCGCTTATACGTACAATTGGTCGCCTACGACTGGGCTTGATTTGAGCAAACCATACAATCCTGTTGCTACCGTTTCGGCCACTACAACGTATACCGTTACCGTGACTGATCCTGCTACGGGCTGTAATGTGACCAAAACCATCGTTGTTCAGGTCAGCCAACCCATTACGGTCATTGCTTTACCCGATACCTCGCTCTGTGAGCCGGGTCGACTAACGTTACGGGCCAGTACTTCTCGTCCAACCTCGATTACCTGGTTCAGTGACGCTGGATTGAAGAACCAAATTGGTACAGGTCCCCGGATCAGTGTTAATGTGGGTCCGGGCAAAAATGTGTTTTATGCGGTAGCTACGGATACCAATGATGTGTGTATCCGGGCCCGAATTGACTCCGTGCGCAACAGTGGTGGTACCGGTGGTACAGGCGGCTCTGGCGGCGGCGGCACCATAGGTGCTGGAGGGCCTTTTGCTGGTGCGCCGCTAGACTCTGCGGTTATCAATGTAGTTGATTTGCCTGCTGGTGCGCCGCCAAGCATGATCACCTCTTGTGGAGACCGGCCTACGCCAATCAATCCAAATGGCAATCCTGTTTTGGTTTACCGCTGGTCGCCTGCGGCGGGCTTGAACGATTCTACGTCGGCTACACCAACGGCAACCGTAGCAGTACCTACGACTTATACTGTTACTATTTCTGACCAGTTTGGGGTATGTAGTATTGTGCGGCAAGTCGTCGTAAGCCCGGCTGCACCAATCAATGCCGATGCAGGCAGAGACACGGTGGTTTGTACCCAAAATCCATACAACTTGATGGCAAGAGGGAATGGTGGAGCGGTTTTCGAATGGTCAAACAACCGCAACATTACCCCAGTTATTGGACAAGGTGACCAATTTGTCATTGTGCCAGATACCATTTCACGTACCTATTATGTACGCATCACCAATGGGGCGGGCTGCTCTGAAATTGATTCAGTAAGGGTAATCGCTCGTCCGCTCAAGGTTTCTTTGCCCGCTACCGTTAACGCTTGTGAAACCAATGATGAAGTTTCACTTTTGGTCAACAATGCGGATCGTACTCAAACGCTGAGTTACCTCTGGTCGCCCGCTAATTTGTTCATTAGTAATGTTCAGACCGGTCCATCTGCCATCGCAAGGGCTCAAGATGGTGCAAATCTGCAGGTACGGGTGACCAACCAATTTGGTTGTTCTACGACCTTAAGCACCCGCGTGATCGTGCTAAACCTGGAGAATACTGTGCGGGTAACTGCCGACAAAACGACCATTATGATCGGTGAGTCAGCTACCATTCGGGTGGAGAATTGCCCTTCTTGTACTTATTCCTGGACGCCGGCAACTGGACTCAACAATACCACAGGTAGTACCGTAATTGCTTCGCCAACCGAAACGACGGAGTATACGCTTAGGGTAACCAGCAATGGCTGTACGGCTGAATTCAAAATCACCATCACTGTTGAAGGTCCGTACTGCGTTGAGCCCTACATTTTTGTACCAACCGCATTTACTCCCAACAAAGACGGCGTGAATGACGTGCTCTACGTGCGGGGTCGTGGTATCGAAAACATGACTTTTGTGATTTACAATCGTTGGAACCAAAGAATGTTTGAAACCACTGATCCCAATGTAGGATGGGATGGTACTTTCAGAGGCAAAGCATTACCTCCTGATGTATATGGATTTTACCTGGTGGCCAATTGTATAGACGGGACTGTGTACCGCAAACAAGGCAACGTGACCCTGATTCGTTAAGTAGCAGGGTCACATTGGCCTCGTCATCATGATCATAATTCCCCCTGGTCGGCAGTAGAGCCGACCAGGGCTATTTAAAATTTAACCGCTTTCTATGCGTTTCGTTCTGCTAAAAATTTGGGATGACCATTACTCAAATTTCAGAATATGCTGCAGGATGCAATAAATAAATATTTGCCTTCGAAACCGTATGCTGGTACTCAGGCAAAGCCGATATTTTTTTCCAAAACGGATCGGCACCAAATGACTTCCAATGCTCATCGCGTGATTCGATGTTGTCAAATGAAGTCATGTACATCAGGTTCGGCATGCGGCGACCGGACAATACTTCGGCATAAAAAACCGCATTGAAGCCCAGCCGGGTGAAAATGCTGATCTCCTGTCCTTCGTTGAACATGTGCACCTTCTTTTGGTACAATTGTTCAGACCCACCTTCGTAACTGCGCAGTTCATATACGCGTTCGGATGCCGGACCGTTCAATTTGGGTAAAGCCATGAAGGGCATGTCTTTGAAAGCTTGCAACACAATCGACTCAATGCGTACATAAGCTGGTTTGTCCCAAGCGGTTTTCAAGTAATCGGCACCCTCGCTTTGGAAAGTGGCGTCTTTGTCCAACAGCGCTGGCAAAGTGCTCAGCTGTTCCAGTTTGCGCAGCGGGATGAACACGTAAATCCGTTTCCCCGCCGTGGTGTCTTTGGCAATGGGTTTGTACACGCCAATGTTTTTTATCCCCGCCCGGTGCAAGGCTGGCAAATAGGCTTTTTGCAAAAATTGATCGACGCGCGTTTCCTGGTCTTTGCCAGTGATGTGGTAGATTTTGATTTCGTAATACTCTCGTTTTGCTGCAAGGTAATTTGTACTGGTACTGCTCATGAGCAGCAGCAACAAAGTGGCACCGAGTATTTGGACTAACGATTTGATGTAGTTCATTTAAAAATGTTTTGTTGTTTGTAAAAAATTTCGCCCGTAAATCAGCATGATCTGCGGGCGAATTTATCTTATCAAACTCCGTCGCAGGTGAGTGGAGCGATATTTGTTGCGATTACCGCATGAACACAGCATTGCCCATCACCAGCTTCCCGTTTTCCCAGAAAGCCCGAAAGAGAGGGTTATCCACCAGGTACACTACCGCACCCGCGCCTTTTTGTTCTTGCGCAAAAACGACGGTATTTTTTTGCTTCTCTTTCGCCTTCGCTCCGGCAAAACCCGAAACCATCAGTTGTCCGCCGATGGTGCCTACATTGTGCACTCCTTTGAGCGGTGCATAGGCCAGGTCATTGGTTTTAAGTGAAAAATAAGTATCCGACAAGCCAAAACCCAAGGGATGGGTATTGTCAATTTTTACTTTAAAAATCGCTCCCGGTATGCTGCTGCTTTGGGCGCGGCGCTCTTCTCCAGCATAATCCAGCAAGCGCGCGGCCAGGGCTGCTTCATCAGCGGCGCGTTCCGCTTTTTTCTTGTCATCGTCGTTGGCATAGCGGGTGAGGCCAAAACCTTTGCGGTCTTGCAGGGCAGGCAGGGCATCGCCAATGGCAATCAGCCGGCCTCCGGCGTTGACCCAGGCGCTGAGTTTTTCCACAATCGGATCCGTCAGGCGGTAACGACCTTCGGGCATCACGATGGTATTGTAGGCGCTCAGATCAATGCGATCGAGGCGGTTGGCATCCAGTACAGTGTGCGGGTATTGCAATTCCTGGTCGAAATAATACCAGACCTGACCAAATTCGTTGTTCGAAGTTTGGTCTCCACTCAAAATGGCCACTTCGGGGCGTTGGATGAAGCTGTAGCTGCTGGAGCCAAAATCGCTGCCCCCATCGGCAAAACCGGTGCTGACCGTGCTCAACTCTTGATCGAATTGGCGTGCAGCGGATTCTACCACCTGGCGGTAAGCAGGTGACATTTTGCGGTTGTCCCCCTCTGTGATCAGCAACGTACCCCGCGCATAACTTTTGCCTTCTACACTAAATGGCGCCTGTGCATAACGCACTTTTACCCCTTTTTTCAGAATGGCTGCCAAAAACTTCACGTTGCTGCTGCCGCGCCAAACGGCCAGGTAAGCGTAAGGCTTGGCGTTGCTGGGGATGTTGTTGGTGCTGAAAGAGAAGGCTCCATCGGGATCGAGGCGCTGGGTACTAGCGTACGACTCTAGGCCGTGCGCATAAGGCAAAGCCCAGGAAGTAATGTCGTAAGTCAACGAGTCGACCAATTCAGCAGCAGGTTCCAGCAGGATTTGGGCCATGGTGCCGCGGGTTTGGAAGGCGCTCACCACAAGGTCGTTGGGTTCTACTTTGAGGGTGATGTTTTTGCCCGTTTGATAATCGTAGGCATTGAGGCTACTGGTTTTGACCGCCTTTCCGTATTTGATGTGGTTGCGGTCCAATAGTTCGCAGAAGGTTTTGAGTCGTTCGCGAGCATTGGTAGCTTTGATGACAAAACTCTTGTATTGCCCCGGAGGATTGGTACGCGCACGATTGAAAAAATCGCTGAAGTTTTTGTTCAACTGCGCGGTGTTTTTTGAAGACGTTTCAATGGTCGCCATCGAAGCGGTATAATGGTGCATTACACGGTCTTTGAGCGTGAGGGTATCGCCATTGCGTAGCGTAATCGCCTGACCAGCACCGATGCCGCCTTGCTCATAAGTCATCCCAATGGCACCGTTGTACATTGGATAGGTGTCGCCGTAGCTGGGATATAGCAGGTCGAATACTTCTTTGGTGAAATACAACCAGCCTTCCTGGTCAAAGTACCGGGCGTTGTTTTTGCCAATTTGCACCTGAAAATCGCGCTGCCACTGCGTGATGTAGCGGTGGTAAGGCTGGGCGGCGGGTGCAAAATAGTAAGGGCTGTTGGGACCTTGTTCGTGTACATCTACGTGTACTTGTGGCATCCATTCGTTGTACTTGACCATGCGCTGGCGGGTTTCGGCTTGGGTTTGCCAGGCCCAGTCGCGGTTGAGGTCAAAGTTGTAGTGGTTGACGCGGCCACCGGGCCAGGGCTCCTGGTGCTCGCGGGCATTAGGGCTGGGGTTGGGTGTGGTGCCCGCTACGTTGCGGTACCAGTGGATGTAGCGCGAGTTTCCATCAGGATTGATGCAGGGGTCGAGGATGATCAGGGTGTTTTTGAGCCATTCTTTGCTCGTCGTGTTTTGTGGGTTGACCAGTTCGTACAATACCTTAAGGCAGCTTTCGGCGCCAGCAGCTTCGTTGCCGTGCACCGAGTAGCTGAGCCATACGATGCTGAGGTTGTCCAGACTTGGATCTGTAGCACCTTCCAATAAGCCCGCCCGCCGCAGGTTGTTGAGGCGAATAGCTTCCAGTTTAGCCAGATTCGCTTCAGTGGATACAAATGCCAATTGCAACAAGCGTTGTTGATTGGTATAGCCATAGGGCTGGAACACCACGTTTTTGCTGTTGGCCGCTACATGGCGGTAGTAGTCGATCCGCATCTCATGGGGCGTAAAATTCTCACCCCATTTGTGTGGAAAAAACTGATCGGGAGACTGCAACTGGCTATAGCCCAAACTGGACACCAGCAGGAAAGTAAGGAGGAAAAAAAATGGCTTCATTTCTTTGGTTTTATATGAAGTTGAGAAGGTTGAGCAGTTGAGAAGTTGAGGCTGCCGCAAGCGGCAAATGGCACACAATTTGAACAAATAAAACCAATGACCTGAAACTTTGTCGCTTGCGGCAGCCTCAACTTCTCAACTTCTCAACCCCTAAACCCAAGCAATCTAATACACGCTTTCCACGATCTTGCGAATCGTAGGCGCGTCGCCCATGGTATAGTAATGCAAACAGGGAACCCCCGCCGCTTTCAATTCTTTGGATTGTGCCGAACACCATTCTGTACCTACCTGGCGGCGGGCTTCAGGCGTTTCCGCTTTGTTGAATTCCTTGACCAGAGCCTCGGGCAAATCGATGAAAAAATGCCGGGGAATAGAGGTCAACTGATACTGTTTGGTGATGGGTTTTAAACCCGGTACAATTGGAATGTTGATGCCCGCAGCCCGGCAATTGGCTACGTAATCAAAGTAGTGTTTGTTGTCAAAAAACATCTGGGTCACGATGTAGTTTGCACCTGCATCTACTTTGGCTTTGATCCAGGCCAGGTCAGATTCGATGTTAGGAGCTTCGAAATGTTTTTCGGGGTATCCCGCAATGCCGATGCAGAAGTTGGTGCGCTGGCCATTTTCGATATTCAGGTCGAGGTATTTGCCGTGATTCATGTCGTCGATTTGTTTGACCAAATCGAGGGCGAATTCATGGCCACCGGGCTCGGCTTCAAACTTGGAATCGAACTGCCGCGCATCACCGCGCAAGGCCAACACGTTTTGTACGTTGAGGAAGTTGAGGTCGATCAGGGCATCCTCGGTTTGCTCGCGGGTGAAGCCTCCACACAACAAATGCGGCACGGCGTCTACGCCATAGCGGTTCATGATGGCGGCGCAAATGCCGACGGTACCCGGCCGCTTGCGAATGGCGACTTTTTCATAAAAACCCGCCGGATTCTGCTTGTAGATGAACTCTTCGCGGTGATAGGTGACGTCGATAAACGGGGGTTTGAATTCCATCAAGGGATCCAGTCCTTTAAAGATGTCTTGCATGCTGCCGCCCTTCAGTGGCGGAAGAATTTCAAAGGAGATGAGGGTTTGTCCCTGCGCTTTTTCGAAGTACTCGGTGACTTTCATCGGTGTACGAATGTCGGTGATGCCCGGCAAAACAGCCTATGGCGGGGCAAAACTAGGCAGGTTTGAGGGGAAATTCAGGTTTTTGGGGAGGTTTTTTTGGCATTTATCTTTGCGATCCCCTTCAATTCACCCCGGCCAACACACCTTCCCCATCACCACCGAAGGCACTTTATGCCGCCCGCCAAAAGACGTCTCTCCCCCAGCCACCGCCTCATTCGCCAAAATGGCAAAAAGTACCGCCTCTTTCGCGTCACCCGGAATGCCCAGCACATCGGTAGATTGGAAGCTCGCCCCCGGAAATTGCGCCTGGATTGCGCCAGTCAGCGCCGGGTTGTGCGCACCACCACCACTCAGGTAAAATGAAAAAGCCTGATTGCCAATGACCCGCTTGATCCCATCTACAATGGTATCGGCGCTGAACTGGGCCAGGGTGCGCAGCAAATCTGGAGCGTCCAGGTTTTGAGTCTGCGTTTTTTCCTGCGCCGCTTGCAGATAGGCCAAATTGAAGACCTCTGGCCCAGTAGTTTTTGGAAAAGGCGCGGTAAAAAAAGGATGGTCTTTCAATGCCTTAAGCAAAGGTTCATGAATCTGGCCCGACAACGCAATTTTGCCATCCTCGTCGTAGTCCATTGCGGGGTAAAACTTGCGGGTGATGGCGTCCAGCAGGGTATTGCCCGGGCCAGTGTCGGTGGTAAAAACCTTGCTGGCGTCGAGGTCGCCGGGCAGGTAAGTGAAGTTGGAGATGCCACCCATGTTGAGCAAAATGCGGTCTTGTCCCGCTTTGGCAAAAACGAAAAAATCGCCGTATACCGCCAAGGGTGCTCCTTCGCCGCCCGCCGCAATGTGTCGCATGCGAAAATCGGCCAGGGTGATGATGCCCGTGGTCACGGCCACGTGGTCGCCGTCGCCAATTTGCAGGGTGGTATTGCCATAATTGGGGTCGCCGTGTTGGGTTTTGGGGGCGTGGTAAACGGTCTGGCCATGACTGGCGACCAAGTCCACGTCGTTGGCAGGGATTCCCCATTCTTCCAGGCAGGCATTGACCATTTGGCCGTGCATGATGCCGATGTGCGGGTGCAAGAGACAAAGCTGCTGAAAGTCGATCTCACGTTTGGCAAAAACCTTGCGGATTTCAGCTTTGATGTGCGCGTCGTAAGGCACGGTAGCAAAGCGCAACAATTCAACTTGGGTATGGGCACCCGCGCCACTCAGGGCACAAAGTGCTACATCCAGCCCATCGAGGGAGGTGCCCGACATCAGACCAATGATGCGTCGGCGGGGTTTTTGGGCAATGTCGTACAGGCGTTGTAAAAATGGGTTCATTAGCAGTTGAATTTTGATGCACTTGAAAACTGAAAGTATTTTTGTTGGAACGAGCCTCAAAAATAAAATTTTCGGCAACTACGACAATCACTTTCCCTATCTTCCCCCCAAAAAAAACAACATGCAACACTTGAAACTATCAGCACTTTTTATCGGTTTTTTTGCCATCCTGGGTTGTGAATCCAGCCCCAAAACTACCCAAACCGAGAAAAAAACCGCCAAAACCTATCCTGCTTTTATTGGAACGTACAGTAGGAAGGAAGGCCATGTAGACGGCAAAGGAGAAGGTATCTACCTGTACCAACTCGATAGTGCTACCGGATATTTGGACAAAATAGGTGTTCAGGGCGAAATCGTTAATCCTTCCTTCCTCACCCCGAGCGCCGATGGGCGATTTTTGTATGCTGTAGAAGAAATTGGTGCCGATGTTGACGATGCTGGCCGGGTGGTGGCGTATCGCCAGGCAGGAGACCATCTGGAAAAAATCAATCAGCAATCCACGTTTGCCTTTGCACCTTGTCATGTGAGCACCGATAGCAAAGGGCGCTACGTTTTTGTGGCCAATTACGTGGGTGCAATTGCAGTTTACCCAGTAGCTGAAAACGGTGGTTTAGGCGAAGCCATTTACAAAGAAGCGTACACAGGAAAAGGGCCGCATTCGCGACAAGATGCTGCTCACCCGCACAGCGTGAACTTATCTCCAGACAACAATTTTTTGTATGTACCCGACCTGGGCACCGATAACATCTATACTTACAAAGTCAACTACGCAGATCCAAAAAAACCGCTCACCCGAATCGGCGCAACCAAAGTACATCGTGCAGGCGGGCCCCGTCATTTCACTTTTCACCCCAGCTTGGCCAAAGCGTATGTGGTTAACGAACTAAGTTGTAGTGTAACCGTGATGAATTGGGATAAAACTACGGGCAAACTGGACACCATCCAAAGCATCAGCACGCTGCCAGCTGATTATCAAGAAAGTGGCAACACCTGTTCGGATATCCACGTGACACCCAATGGAAAATTCCTCTACGCCGCCAATCGGGGCCACAACAGCATTGTGGGTTATGCCATTGATGCGGAGGGGAAATTGAGCTTGATCGACCATGCTTCCACCCAGGGAGAAGTGCCCCGCAACTTTGCTATTTCACCCGACGGTCGATTTTTGTACGCTGCCAATCAAAATTCAGACAATATTCTGATTTTGAGCATCGGAGCGGATGGAAAATTGAAATATCGGAAGGAGGAAAAAGTGTTTACTCCAGTGTGTGTGCGGTTTGGAAATTGATTGGATTATTTCACCACAGATTCGCACAGATAAATACAAGAAATCTGTGTCAATCTGGTGCGAATCTGTAGTGAAATAAACGGATGTTCATTGGTGGTGATTACCCAATCGCCTTCTCCAGCACCAGAAACTCTAATTGCTGGTTCACAATTTCAAATTTTTCATTGTGCTTGAAAGGGATAACCTCTCCTGTCCTATGGTAACCATGCCGCTCATACCAGGCCACCAATTCCGTCCGTACGGAAAAAACGGTCATAAAGATGGCCCGGCAATCTTGCTGTTGAGCATAGGTTTCTGAAGCTTGTAAAAGCAATTTGCCCAAGCCCTTGGCTTGTAGCTGTGGAGATACCGTGAGCATGCCCAGGTACAGTCGATCACCTTGTTTTTGCAGCCTTACACAACCAATTATCGCTCCGTTTTCATTGGTGTATTTCAAAAAATTGTTGGTGGGATCATTAAGAACTTCCAACAGCTGTGCATCATCCGTGCGCAAGCCTTGAATTAAATCGGCTTCTGTAGTCCAACCTTGTTTGGAGCCATCGCCGCGGTAAGCACTGTTGATCAACGCGACCAATGCCGGAACATCCTCAATTGTTGCCGTTGAGATCATGGTACTAGCCTTTGATGTTTTATTTACTCGACCCATTCGGTGTGGAAAATCCCTGCTCGATCCGTCCGCTCGTAGGTATGTGAGCCAAAGAAATCGCGCTGAGCTTGCACCAAATTCAGGGGCAAACGACCACTGCGGTAGGCATCAAAATACGCTAAACTGGCCGAAAGGCCCGGTACTGGTATTCCACTCAGCACCGCAGCGGCAACCACTTTGCGGAGGCCTTCCTCGGCTCCTTTCAATTGTACAGCCATGGATGGATCCAGCAACAAATTGGGCAAGGTGTGGTTATGGTGATAAGCCTTGCGGAAATCCTCCAGCATAACCGCGCGAATGATGCAGCCTCCTCGCCAAATGCGGGCCACTGTTTCCAGATTCAAGCCGTAGTTGTATTCCTTGGAAGCATCGGTCAACTGGGCCATGCCCTGCGCATAGGTGGAGATAAAGCCAAAATACAAAGCCTGTTCAACGGCAATCAGCATGGCTGCTTTGTCCTCATTCAGCGGCTTTGCCGGGCCATAAATGCTTTCAGCCTGCAAACGCTCGGGCTTTAGCGCCGAAAGCTCCCGCAGGGTTACGGCCATATCAATGGTGGGCACTGGAATACCCAGGTCCATCGCATTTTGTGAAGTCCATTTTCCAGTCCCTTTTTGTTTGGCCTGGTCCACGATCAGGTCTACCAGTTTTTGGTCACTCAAATGGTCGTCTACGGTAAAAATATGTGCCGTAATTTCAATCAAAAAAGACTGTAGGCGCTGTTGGTTCCATAAGGCAAAAATCTCGTGTAATTCAGCGTTATTCAAGCCCAGTCCACGCTTCAAGACATCGTATGCCTCCGAAATGAGTTGCATTAAGCCATATTCAATGCCGTTGTGCACCATTTTGACGTAGTTACCCGAAGAGCTTGCACCCAAGTACGCTACACAAGGATCGCCATTCACCTTGGCCGATACGGATTCCAGAATGGGGCGCACCAATTCGTAGGCTTCTGCATCACCGCCAGGCATAATGCTGGGGCCAAACCGTGCGCCATGAGAGCCACCGGATACCCCGATGCCCATAAAATGAATGCCCTTGGCACTCAGGTAGGTTTCGCGGCGGTTGGTATCTGCAAAAAATGAATTGCCGCCATCAATAATCAAATCTCCTTTATCCAGCAGCGGAAGCAAGCTATCAATTACCGCGTCGACGGGACTTCCCGCCGGTACCAGCAACATGACCTTGCGTGGTTTTTGCAATGCCGCGATGAATTCTTCTTTGGAGGTAGTTCCCTCTACGGGTTTACCTTGTCCTTCATCGGTCAAAGCATTTGCTTTGGCCAGGTCCGTATCCAAACCAATGGCCGAAAAGCCATGATCCGCTACATTGAGGATAAAATTGCGACCCATTACTCCCAGGCCGACCATACCGAAGTCAAATTGCTGTGACATAAAAATTCGAGCGTTTAGGTGGGCAAGATACTACTTTGCGCAAATTGCGTTGGCGGTTTATTGCTCTTTTTCCAGTTCTTTTACTTTCTTCAGGCGACGTTCATGCCGCTCCTCACCAGAATAATTGGCTTGTAGAAAGGCCTGTACGATTTCCCAGGCCAGTTGATCACCCACCACCCGTCCGCCAATGCAGATGATGTTCATGTCATCGTGCTCAACGCCTTGATGGGCTGAATAGGTCTCGGTCAATAAAGCGGCCCTTACTCCTTTGACTTTATTGACCGTAAAACAAGCACCAACTCCACTTCCACAAAGCACAATGCCACGCTCAACCTTTTTTTCACCCACAGCTTTGGCCAAGGGTATGGCAAAATCCGGGTAGTCGTCGTTGGCCTCATAGGCCTCTGCACCAAAATCGGTCAATTCAAAGCCCAGTTTTTCAATTTGAAGCTTGAGTTTTTCTTTGAGCTCAAAGCCGCCGTGATCAGCGGCAATTCCTATTTTCATACTTGTTGGTAGATAGATGATTGTTGTTGTGCTAAAGATACCCAAGAAACAATCTGGCTCGTTAAGATGTTGGCTCAAAATAATTGACAAGTCTATTTTATCTTTGGACTTGAATAACCCAAGCATTACCCAAGCGAATTAACATGAAAAAGACGGATAATCATATCCTGGTCATCTTTGGTGCATCAGGGGATTTGACCGAACGAAAGTTGATCCCCGCCGTTTTTAACCTGCACTGCCGGGGCTTTTTGCCCGATAATTTTGCCGTGGTGGGCGTAAGTCGATCCGCATTTACGGACGAGGCCTACCGCGAAAAAGTTGTTTTCGAAAACGAGCACCTCAAGGATGTCGGCGGGAACGGAGACCGCGCCAAGTTTGCCAAGCGGATTTATTACCACGCCATGCAAACCAACAACCCGGCGGATTATCCAATATTTAGAGATCGACTCAAGCAGATCAGCCTGGAGTGCGAAACCGGAGACAATTGTATTTTTTACCTTTCTACTCCACCAAGTTTATACGAAGTGATTCCCCGCAGCCTGGCCGAAGTAGGCCTACATCGAGAGCAAGACGGATGGAAGCGCTTGATCATCGAAAAACCTTTTGGCTACAACCTGGAAACAGCGATCGACCTTAATCAAAAATTGCTGCAATATTTCAGCGAGTCGCAATTGTACCGCATCGACCACTATCTGGGCAAAGAAACGGTGCAAAACCTGCTGATCACCCGCTTTGGCAACAGCATTTTTGAACCCATCTGGAACCGCAATTACATCCACCACATTGAAGTGACTGCCGCAGAAACGGTCGGAGTTGAAAAACGTGGTGGCTATTATGATGGCTCCGGGGCTATGCGCGACATGGTGCAAAACCACCTGTTGCAATTGGTGGCACTGGTGGCGATGGAACCACCCGTACAAGCTACAGAAGCAAGCATCCGCAATGAACGCATGAAACTTTTTCAATCCCTGCGGGCCTTGTCGGAAGATGATGTTGTCAACAATGTGATCAGGGGCCAGTACACCCAGTCCAAAATAAAAGGGGAAAGTGTACCCGGTTATCGGGAAGAAGAAGGTGTCGCAACCGAGTCACGTACGGAAACGTACTTCGCCATGAAATTTTTTATCGACAATTGGCGCTGGTCGGGTGTACCCTTTTACATCCGCACGGGTAAACGTTTGCCTACCCGGGTTTCTGAAATCGTGATCCACTTCAAACCTACCCCACACCATCTTTTCAGCAAAGGCAATGGTTTGCCCAATACTGAAAACATCCTGGTCATTCGCATTCAGCCCAATGAAGGGATTTTGCTCAAATTTGCCATGAAAATCCCTGGTGCTGGGCTGCAGGCCACCGATGTAAACATGGATTTCCATTACAGTGACTTGAACGATGCCTACATTCCCGAAGCGTATGAACGCTTACTGCTGGATTGTATTCAGGGAGATGCTACCCTTTACGCACGTGGAGATGCAGTGGAGGCAGCCTGGGAGTTTGTTGACCCGATTTTGAAGGTGTGGGAGTCCAATCCCGACATTAAAATTTATGGCTACCCGGCGGGCACCTGGGGCCCTGAACACGCCGATGACCTGCTGGAAGGAGACAACATCACCTGGCGTTACCCTTGCCGGAACCTGACGGATGACGGCATTTATTGTGAGCTTTGATTTAACCAGGCTGGGGTTTGGATGGCTAAGCAAACTCAAAATAATTGCTGATCGTCTTGAAGCCGTATTTTTGATAAATTCCAATTCCATCTTCAGAAGCTTGCAAGATGGCCGTTTGGTAGCCGAGGTTTTTGGCCAAATTCAGTGCAAAAGTCAGCAATGCTGTACCAATGCCTTTGCCCCGATGTGCTGCTAGCGTAGCCAGGCTGTACAAACCAATGGTCTGTGCGTCGGAGGGAAACATTTCCATGGTAGACACTACTTGACCATGGTGTCGATACGTCAACAGGATGGTCTGGTTGGTTTTATCCAGGTATTGATCACTGGTTTTTTGGAAGTACGCGATAACGTTTTGATCGGGAGGGGTCCAGTTGGCAGCAATGACTTGGGCGTATTCCGCAAGGGTTTGAGCATCCTCAATTATAGCGGCGTGTGGATGCAAGGGATGTTCAACGGGCCGATACATGGATAAATCAAGTGCCATCCCGGGTTCCAGATTTTGCTGCTTGACCCCCAATTTATCAAAGATGGCCAGTACCTTTTCATTTAGATTTTCTGCACTGATCCAGATGCAATATGCAAGTTCATTTTGCTTAAAATACCCCAAGGCATTACGGATTTCGGCTTCGGTGGTGGCCCGTCCATTCGTGATGTGCAGAATGTTGAAGGTATCGCAGGATAAGCCACTGTCGACGTAGCTGAGGTTGGCCCCACGAAAGACTTTCATGTCCGGCGTCTGACTGGGAATCAGCCAGGAGTGCCGATTGAAATTTTGGTCAATTACAGTATGCATAGGATTTTGGTGTTTTTGTATGTTGGTTTAACGGAAGCACAAGTTTTTAAGTTCCTGTCCACATTATTTCTCGAATTACTCCTGATAAACATTTTTTGTTTATTTTTATGGCACAAATAACTTTTTATGCCAGAACCACTCAAGAACATATTTTCCCGGCCATTGCTGGAGCCTTTTTCTGATTTAGTGCAAAAAGTTTGGCCTCCCTTTGCGCCCGACGATTTCCTGCAAAAAGTGTTTGATGATCAATACGAAAACCTAGAGCTCAAACAACGCACCCGGCACATTGCCCATTGCCTGCGTGCTTGTTTGCCGGAGGATTACCGCGCTGCGCTGGAAATTGTGCAAGCTGTGACCCAGCAATACATCGACCAGCATGGAGAAAAACTGACTTTTCAATGGATTTTTCTCCCCGAGTTCATCGAAGCACACGGCGTAGATGACTTCGATGCTTCGCTGCCAGCGATTGAAACCATCACCCGTTGGAGCAGTTGTGAATTCACCGTGCGCCCTTTTTTATTGGCGCATCCCGAACGCATGTACGCACAGATGTTGGCTTGGTCAAAGCACCCTAGCCCAATGGTGCGGCGTTTGTCCAGTGAGGGCATTCGCCCCCGTTTGCCCTGGGGCATGGGGGTTCCAGCCCTCAAGCGCGATCCCGCACCCATCTTGCCTATTTTGGAAAACCTGAAACACGATCCCGCCGAAACCGTACGTCGCTCCGTAGCCAACAACCTCAACGACATCGCCAAAGAGCACCCCGATCTGGTACTGGACATCGCCCAACGCTGGCTGGGTTTACACCCGGATACAGACTGGATTGTGCGGCATGCTTGCCGGGGATTGCTGAAAAAAGGGAATGCCCAGGCACTGGCTTTTTTCGGTTTTGAAAAAGGAGTAGCAGATGTGGCCGTTGAGGAATTACAATTCAGCCCAAGTGTAAGCATCGGAGGCCGGTTCGATTTTTCGTTCCTGCTCATCAATCGAGCTGCAATAACTCAGTCCCTGCGCCTGGAATACCAAATCGACTACCAGACGCTCTCGGGAAAAACCTCCCAAAAAGTATTCAAAATCAAAGAAGTTGAGCTTGCTGCTGGACAGGAAATGGGTATTGAACGGTACCAGCGTTTTCAGGATTTCACCACGCGGAAGCATTATCCTGGCGAACACGTATTGCGGATATTGGTAAATGGACTGGCGCTGGCGGAAGGAAAGTTTATGGTTGAATGACGAGTGGTTCGAATGACGAATGACGAATCATGCCCAACATTGCCGACAAATTCGTCACTCGTCATTCGAAATATTCGTCATTACATCAATCAGCACTTCCCCTGCTTCATCCAAAGTCCGCCCAAAACTAAAAATCCCCTCTGGATGTCCTTCCATCACAAAAATGCGCCGCTCGGGCAGATCGGTCTCCTGTAGCAATTGCATAATGGAATAAGCCATTTCTGGCGTGCCATAAGTAACACCCACTGCGGTAGTTGGCACTTTATGCAACAGTTTTTCCCACATTTGTTGATGGTGAACATGAAAAACGGCGTTTACCCAAGGGCATTCCAGGTATAATGCCGCATGGCTCATCGATTCGGATGAGGCAATGATTGGACCAGTACAATGCAAGAGATTTTTGTCCAGTTCTACCCCCGTCACCAAGGTATAATGTTCGGCGCCAAGCACGGCATGATTGCCCGTAGTAGAACCACTGATGATGAACTGCCCGGCAGCATTCCAGCGCTGACTGATGTTGCCAAAGCCGATGCCATTTGGATATGCCCCCAATAGCCCCAAGCCGTATAAGCGATCGCGCCAAAGATTTAAGGCCGCAATGGCACTAGCTGGCCAAGCGGCTTGCCTGTGCCAATCTGCTCGAAATTTGATGTAGCCTTCGTCCATATTACCCTGCAAAAAGACCCAAAATCCCCGCTTCACTGGCGGTGCAAATGCCCCTTTCTGTAATCAGGCCCGTAATCAAACGAGCTGGCGTAACGTCAAAACCATAATTGGCTGCAGGGCTTTCCAGAGGTGTGGTGAGCACTTTTTGGATGGCCCCATCCTTCCATCCCCACACGTATTTCACCTCTTCTTCACTGCGTTGCTCAATGGGAATTTCCTTGAGCCCATCGCGCAAATTGAGATCGAGAGTAGAAGAAGGTAAGGCTACATAAAAAGGCACGCCGTTGTCTTTAGCGGCAAGCGCTTTGAGGTAAGTTCCAATTTTATTGGCCACATCGCCCTGGCGGGTGGTGCGGTCGGTGCCCACAATCACCATGTCCACCATGCCGTGTTGCATCAGGTGTCCTCCGGCATTGTCGGTGATGATGGTATGCGGTACCCCGTGCTGTTGCAGTTCCAGTGCGGTGATTTTTCCTCCCTGATTGCGGGGGCGGGTTTCGTCTACCCAAACGTGTACCGGAATGCCCAGATCATGTGCCAGATAAATGGGAGCGGTGGCCGTTCCATAATCGATACAGGCCAACCAACCCGCATTGCAGTGGGTGAGGATGTTGACGGGGGCTCCCGCTTTACGTGCACTGATTTCGCGTACGATCTCCAACCCATGCACCCCGATCATGCGACATTGTTCCACGCTTTCATCGGCTAGTGCATTGGCGGTAGCCAGGGCGGTATGGATGCGCTCTTCCCGATCTGCCGCAGTTTCCAGTGCGGTCATCATGCGTTGAATGCAGTGAAACAGGTCGACGGCTGTGGGCCGGGTACGCCGCAAGCGCTCGGCTGCTTCTTGCAAAAACGTCCAACCTGCTGTGCCTTCCGGAGCAGCCAAGGTAGCCAAATACAGCCCATAAGCTGCGGTAGCACCAATCATTGGGGCGCCCCGCACGTGCATTTCTTCGATGGCTACAGCAGCATCTTCATAACTGCGGAGTGGTTCTTCCACGATTTCGAAAGGGAAATGACGTTGGTCAAAGGTACGAACGATGCGTGGATCGGCTTCATCGAGCCAGATGGTGCGGTAGTGTTTGCCTTGAAGTTTCATGTGTAAAAATTCAGCCTCAAGAATAAGCATTAATCAACTGCTAAACAAACTTATTCCTACTTACACCGAGCCCAATTCCACCAATCGGCAATCCAGCTGGACATGAATGGGATTTTTGATTTCTTCCCGAATGACGCCCAGTAGCAAACGAGCCGCATTGGCGCCCACCTCAAAACCGGAATGGCGGATATGGGTGATTTTGGGATTGTAAAACTCGGGTGCAAACCCGTCGCTGATGGCGATGATGGCGATCTCTTCGGGAATGCGCAAGCGCTTTTGCTCAATGGCTTGCACCGCTCCGACCATTAACTCGTCGGACATGGTGAAAAAAGCCGAAATTTGGTGTTGTTCCATCATTTTCATGGCCATTTGGCTGCCTTGTTCGCTATCTTGGGCAAAAGCAGTAAGGCGCTCTTCAAAAGGAATCCCCAATTCCTGTAAAGCTTGTTTGAACCCTCTAAAGCGTTCGCGGGTGATGTTCAATTTGGGGTCGCCAAATAGCCCTCCGATGCGCCAGTGGCCTTTTTCGGCCAAATGCCGAATGGCTTGCCGAGTGATGGCTACATCATCAATGGTTACGGAGCAAGAATGGGTTTGAGTCAGTACCCGATCAAAAAAAACCACGGGCACCCTTTGATCCAGGAGGGGGGCAAAATGGTCCAGCGCTTGTGCTTCAGCCGCCAAGGAAACCAATACGCCTTCTACGGCCAACTGCCGGCAGATTTGTACGTTTTGTTGTTCGCGGATCAGTGTATTGTTGGATTGTAAGATGATCAGGTGGTATCCATTGGCATATACCTCTTGTTCAATGGCCCTAAAAACCGAAGGGTTAAAAAACATATTCATTTCCGAAACCAGCAAGGCAATCAAGCCACTGTGTCTTCTGCGCAAATTTACCGCCAGCTGATTGGGGGCATAACCCAATTCCTGGGCGAGTTCCTGCACCCGATTGCGGGTCTCTGGACTCACGTCGGGATGGTTATTTAATGCTCTGGATACCGTAGAAGGGTTGAGCTGCAACAATCTGGCAATGTCTGTTATGGTGGGTCGATTCATGCAAATGAAGTATTGTTCGGTCAATCAAGGGGTACTCCAAATATATCGGAGGAAAAAATTCTCCTTAAAAGTAAAAATTTTTTCCACAGCAAACGTTTGCACAAACCTTTGCGCAAGTAAGTAGCATTTCCAGCTATTGCATAAACCTAACAATGCGGTAAATTTGTAGAAGGAAATAAAATGTATTTTCAATCTACAGCAGTTCAGGAACTTAGACAAGTTCGTATGGGATGATTTTGAGGAAAAAAGGAAAACTGCTCAAGCGCAGCAATTGCTTACTACTCCACTTCAAAAGTGAAGTGAAGGTTAGTAGTGCTGCTGAGTTGGCAACATAACAGCCAGCTCCTCCAGATTCGCTCTTTTCGTATTTTAACCCAGCTTTATTAAACCCGGACAGATATTCTGACCGGTCCGGGTTCTTTCTTTTTCAAAGATAAAATTTTATTCGTTTTTTCTATACTTCAAGTTTGTTTTACCGCTGTTTATAACTGGCAGGTAATAATGTATGAAACCAGATTCTAGAGGAGGAATGCCCGTGCATTCCTCTTTTACTTTAGGCCTCTCTCAGGGCACTTTCATTGCCTCATAAACCGACTGGTGCAAACGAGGACGTAGACCTCGGTTGGCCAACACTGGATTGACTCGCGAAGGGTAAACCCGGTTGGTAAAAAAAATCACCAAAAGATTGTGTTGAGGATCGGCCCAGGTAAAGGTTCCCGTGTAACCGGTGTGGCCAAAACTTTCTGGGCTGGCGTCTTTGGCGTAGGTACTACGGCCCGGCGCATATTCCAGAAAAGGTTTGTCAAAACCCAATCCCCGATGAATATTTTCTTCGGCACAATATTGGCAGCGGATGAATTCTTTGACGGCAGTTTCCGCAATCAATTGTTCATTGCCGTACCGGCCGTAATTGAGGTAAGTTTGCATCAATTTGGCCAAATCATTCACCGAACCAAACAGCCCGGCATGACCCGAAATGCCCCCCACCATGGAAGCACCTTCATCGTGTACTTTACCGTGCAGCAAGCTCATGCGGTAAAAGGTATCCCGTTCGGTGGGAACGATGCGGTCTTTGGGGAAAAAGCGCAAAGGGTTGTACGTTAAGGTATAAGCCCCAAGGCGACGGTAAAATGTATTTTTCAGGTAAGGTTCAAAATCGACACCCGTTCGGTACTTGACGATCTTGGGCATGGTGTAAAAAAAGAAGTCGGAGTAAACAAAGCCTGGTTTTTCGTTCAGTGGGGATAAGTAAATTGCGGGGAACAGGTTTTTTTCGGCGTATTTGCGGTGCAACCATAACCGATTGGTGACCTGCAGGTTAAACCGCGCGGTTGAATCAAGCTTGAATGTGCGGGGCTTGAACTGAAAATCGCTGATGCGCTCATTGTCCCAATCTTTTTCCCAGGGATAGTTGGCATTCCATTTCAAGGTAGAGCGCCAAAACGGGATCCAGGCCATCAGGCGCGCAGTGTGGGTCAGGATGCGCCGCATCGACAACCCGGATTTATTGCTGCCAATGGCTTCTGGCAAGTATACCCCCAGTGAATCATCCGGGTTAAAGGTGCCTTCGCCGTACCATTTCATCAGGACGGGCAAGCCAGTGGTCACCTTGGTAATCGAGGCAAAATCGTAAAGGTCATTCAACCGCAGCGTGCGCTCGTTATCGTAGGTATGGTAACCAAATGCCTGGTGGTAGACCACTTTCCCATCTTTGGCCACCAATACCTGCCCACCGGGGAAAGCCCGATACCGAATGCCCTCTTCCACAATGGCCTTGATGCTGTCGCGCAGCAAACTGCTGTTGATGCCTACCAATTCGGCAGGGGCATACCCTAACCTTATCGCTGCCGGAGTATCCATGCCATTCCCCATGAGGTATTGCGGACTCAGTGGTCTACGCAAACGGCTCGTGGTGCTCACACCGCCAAAAAGCAATTGGGCTGCCAGCGATTGCCCTTCCTGGGTATCATCCGAAACAATGATGGCCGGAGCTTTTTCAAGGGCGGGTAGTTTGTTCAATGCTTGCTGTGGATTGAACAGGACCAGCACAACGGGGTCAGTGGCCATTAAACCCTTGATCCAATTGGCGTCGGCCAGGTAATTGGGTTGGTCAACATTGGCGGAAACATCTTCAATGCTCAAGATGAAAAGGTTGAAACGCCTGGTTTGGGTGTTGATCCAGGTTTGGGTCTCCGATTCCGAAGCAAAAGCTGGAAAATTAAGCGGCGTAATGCTGGTGTAGCGCTCTAAAAAATCCTGAAAAACCGCCTGCCGGGGGCCACCTGCTGACACGTAGGCGATTTGTAAGGTGTCGAGGCGCTGTAAAGGAATCATGTTGCCTTCATTGCGCAGCAAGACCAGATTGGACAAAGCTTCTCCGTAAAGATCCAAAACGGCATTGGTTTGGGCAAATGACCCCAGGCCCCACAGGGCCAGGAAAAAGGAAAGTAACAGGTTTCTCAACAGCATGTTTTTTATGTTTTTGGGGATTTAGAAATTCTTTTGTAATCTAGGTGCAAAAAATAATACTATGCGCAACTTGTTTACCAAAATAACTACTTTTTTGCTGCTTTACGCATTGTGTTTACCATTAAATCTATTCGGCCAGGCTTTGACCAAAACCCAGCAACAAGCGCTGGACAAACTGGTTCTCCAATCCCCCATTTTTGCCCGGCATTTTTATGGTTTTGTCTTGTATGATCCCAATGGCAAACTGACTTTATTTCAAAAAGATGCGGACAAATTTTTCACTCCGGCATCCAATACTAAAATTTTCACCCTTTACACTGCGCTAAAGGTCTTAAAGGATAGTCTACCGGTATTGCGCTACACCCAAGAAGGGGCTTTTACGGTATTCCAGGGTATGGGTAATCCCATGTTTTTGAATCCCTTGTTTCCGCAAGACAGTGTGGCCTGGAGTTTTTTAAACCAGGAAAAAGGCTACCTCGCTTTTTCGGCCAGTAATTTTAAAGACGAGCGTTTTGGCAACGGTTGGGCCTGGAATGATTTTCGGGACGATTATCAAGCCGAAAAAGGTTCCTTTCCCATTTATGGCAACCTCGCGCGGTTTCAACTCGATTCCAGTTCCAAAAAATGGCGCACCATGCCCGAGTATTTTTTATCAACCCTGGAATATGATCCTACGAACAGCAGCCTTCGTCCGGAAATATTGCGGGAAGAGCACGACGGGCATTTTTTATACAATGCAGCCTGCTTGCGTGCGGCCAAGGTCAACATCACGACCCCGTTTAAATACCGACCTCACCTGGTGTGCGAGTTGCTCTCGGATACCTTGAAGCGAAAAGTCCAGGTTTGGAATCCTCCCGTTCTGAGCAATACCTGGCGCACCTTGTCCACCCCTCTTCCAGATACCTTGCTGCAACTTTTTATGCAGGAAAGCGACAATTACATTGCCGAACAACTGCTGTTGAGCACTTCGGCGAGGCTTTTTGGCGATTTGGACATCAGCCGTACGATTGAATATGCCCAGCGCTCAATTTTGGGCAGTAACCCCGATGGTATGGTCTGGGTAGATGGATCAGGCTTGTCGCGCTACAACCTGTTTTCGCCACGCACCATCGTTTCTACGTTGGAAAAACTTTATCAGGAATACCCAAGTGATCGGTTGTTCCGCATTTTTCCTGCCGGAGGGGTCAGCGGAACCATCAAAGAGTGGTACGCAGGCAAAGAAGGTAAACCCTACGTTTTTGCCAAAACCGGAACTTTGTCCAACAACCATTGCCTCAGTGGCTACGTACGCACCAATAAGGGTAGGGTGTTGATTTTTAGTTTTATGCACAACCACTACCTGGGTAGCGCTACACCGATCCGCCGCGAGATGCAAAAAATCTTGGAGTGGGTGAGGGATAATCTTTAGGAGGAGTTGAAATGTTTAATGTTGAAAAGTTGAAAAGACTGCTTCGACTTAGCGACCATCTTTTTAACTTTTCAACATTAAACTCTTCAACTCTTATCCGTACCTTTGCGGCCAGAATTCGACAATCAACACATACGATGAGCGAGATCATTAAACACGAGTGCGGAATAGCCCTCATTCGTTTGCTTCAGCCCATGGAATACTACCAGGAAAAGTACGGAACTGCGCTGTACGGGCTGGAAAAACTAAAACTACTCCTCCAAAAACAACGCAACCGAGGGCAAGATGGAGTGGGCATTGCCACCATCAAACTGGATCCCAAACCCGGCACCAAATACATCAGCCGCAAACGCAACGTAACCCCAAACAACTACCTCACCGAGCTTTTTGAAGAAATTTGGGCCAAACATTTTCGTCCCTTGAGCGACAAACAGCTCAGTGACGCCGTTTGGATGAAAGACCACCTTCCTTACGTTGGCGAATTGCTGCTCGGGCACTTGCGCTACGGCACCCACGGCGACAACAGCATCGAAACTTGTCATCCTTTCTTGCGCCAGAACAACTGGATCAATCGTAACCTGCTGTTGGCGGGAAACTTCAACCTGACCAACGTTGACGAATTGTTTCAGGAATTGGTCGATCTGGGCCAGTACCCCAAAGAAAAATCGGATACGGTTACGGTTTTGGAAAAAATCGGCCACTTTCTGGACGACGAAGTACAACGCCTCCACACCTGGTTCAAGCCGGATGGCTATACCAATATGGAGATCAATGATTTTATTTTTGAAAAACTGGATATCCAGCGCCTCT
>ENA-UOWO01001245-UOWO01001245.1-activated-sludge-metagenome-genome-assembly--contig:-NODE-1245-length-34517-cov-25.716790_pt1 | contig 34517 bp, 17 predicted proteins | sample MGYA00238148_ERZ761564 | MGnify/ENA primary metagenome ERZ761564 (study PRJEB28885, sample SAMN05720194) | activated sludge metagenome | isolation source: Anaerobic digester | place: USA...
GGATTAATAGCCGTAAAGGGGTATTTCCTCATGGTATATTTCCGACCAAAAAATATTCGTTATTATATGAATTGGGCAAGACTGAGGGTTTTGGCAAAAGCCTGACGCTGAAATGTCCGTATTATCTTCATGGAAAATACAATTGTGCCTTATGGAAGTATCGCGAAGCCGTTTGCGCCACATGGTTTTGTAAGCATGTGGCACAGCAATCGGGGCGCTTGTTCTGGGATTCAGTCACAAAATGTATGAGGTATATCGAAGAAAGCCTGATAGCGTATGTATTAATATGTGAAAACCTTCCATTAGAACATCCTTATGGCGAGAATAAAAATATATCTTATGAGGACCTGGATGATCTGCCTATGAAAAAGGAAGAGTACCTGTATCGCTGGGGTAAATGGGCCGGGATGGAAGAACAATTTTATATCAGGGCATATGAACATGTTGCATGCCTTACAAAGGAAGCATTTTCAGACCTTATGGGAATAAATTTCCAGGTGCTTCTTACTGAATTGAAAGAAAGGCTTAATACCATGATGGAAATACCCGAGATGATGATCGCCGACAAATTCCGGATAATGCCGGTAATTGATAATAAATATTATTGTATACATCTGAAGACATGGATAGAACGAAATGATATGTATATTACCCATGCAATGAATTTTCCGGCCATAATAATTGATTTATTTGACGGTACCCGCACCACCAGTGAAATTGTGCAAATACTAAAGGAAAAGTATGAAATTGATCTTGGAGAAGACATTCTTATAGCCCTGTATCAATATGGAATTCTGAAAAAAATATAATAAATCTGATTTCTGAAAAAATATATATTTTTGACAACCACATATATTTTTTATTCGTATAAAAAATGCCATTTATTATATAAATTATTAATATTAATTTCGCAAAATGTTATAATTTTGCAGGCACTGAAGATAAAATTTGTTTTATTTATTTTAAACTCTTGTTGGTTACTAAAGTTAGATTGATATGGAGTTTGAAGAAGTCCAATTGTGCATGTACTTTGAACTTCAATAGCTACTCTATATGGTACAACCAGTATAAATTCAAATTTTGTTCCGGACTTATTTCGATAAAGTATTGATATTAAATGATAGTATTATAATGAATACATTAAAATAAATGATATGAAAAGATTTATTTTTTTCTTTATGTTGATTTTTTTCTGGATAACGGCAAAATCCCAGACAGCTACCATACAAACAGTGGCGGGAGTTATTCCGGGCGGATCCGTTGCTGTTGATATTACCCTGACAGATTTCAGTCCTGACAGTTTGTCCAGCTTTCAGTTTACGATACAATTTGATTCAAACTATCTTAAATATACAGGTATAACCAACTGGGCGCCTGGCATAACCGCTGTAGGAGTACAATTATATAATTATGGTTCCATCACAGCCATAACATTTGTATGGGGTGACGTTCCGGTATATGTAGACGGGCTGCTTTGCAATATGAATTTTATTTACAAATCGCCGGCAAGCGGTTGTCACTCTGTTACATGGTCTGATACACCTACTTCACGATTATTTGGTGATCAGGATTATAATGTGTTTTCTGTAACCTATGTGGATGGGCTGGTTTGCCCCTGTATTCCTGTATCCATATTGGTCCATCCGGCAAATCAAAACATTTGCGCCGATTATGAAAGCGCCACATTTTCGACGGTAGTCAGTGGCGATGTTCCAATCAATTATCAATGGCAATATTACAACGGCATGAGCTGGAACAACGTTGTGGACGGGATGCCTGCAGGCGCTGTATATACCAATGATACTGCTGCTTCAATGACAGTTAGCGGAGCTAGCTTGGCAGGGACTTATGAATACAGATGTTATGTGTCAAACTGTGCTGGAATTAATTATGACATTTCAAATATTGCCAGACTATATGTTAAACCAAGGCCGGCAACTCCCATTTTAGACAGTATTTCACAGCCAACCTGTACGTTGTCTACAGGAACTGTTTTTCTGAGTAATCTGCCTTCGGGCAACTGGGCTGTTACAAGAAATCCGAGTGGTATAACAACAACCGGTACCGGTCCTGTCACTTCAATATCAGGTATTCCATCCGCGACATATTCCTTTACAGTTATGGATTTAGCTAATGGTTGCCGGTCTGTTCCGCTAACGCCTGTGGTTATCAATGTTCAACCGCCAACGCCTTTGCCGCCGACGGTAGGGACAATAACTCAAGCAAGCTGCACCCAGGCCACAGGTAGTGCAGCATTTTCCAACCTGCCATCAACCGGAACCTGGACGCTGACGAGAACACCGGGAGGAATCATCACCACGGGAACCGGCACTTCTACCATTGTAACCGGAATACCGGCAGGAGGAACCTATACCTATGTCGTGACGCTGGGTCCATGTTCATCAACGCCCTCGGCGCCGGTTACAATAAATGCTCAGCCTGTTGTACCATCGGCTCCGATAACGGGCGTAATCACTCAACCTACCTGTACCACAGCAACAGGTAGTGTTGCATTAAGCGGTTTGCCTTCCGCGCCATGGACAGCAACAGCAACACCCGGAGGGTCAACGATAACAGGGTCTTCACCAACGACAACGTTTTCGGGCTTGGCAGCCAGTACCACCTATACTTTTACAGTAACTCTGACGGCTTCGGGATGTACGTCAGTATTGTCAACTCCAGCAGTAATAAACGCCCAGCCGGTTACACCATCTGCACCGATAGTTGGTACGATAACCCAACCAACCTGTGCAACAGCCACAGGCAGTGTGGCATTAGGCGGTTTGCCTTCCACACCTTGGACCGTATCAGCAACACCCGGCGGGTCAACGATAACAGGGTCCTCGCCAACGGCAACATTTTCGGGCTTGACAGCCAATACCACCTATACTTTTACAGTAACTCTGACGGCCTCTGGATGTACATCATCATCTTCCACTAGTGCGGTAATAAATGCCCAACCGGTTGTGCCATCTGTCCCGGTAATAGGCACCATAACCCAGCCAAGCTGTGCCACGGCAACGGGTACTGTGGCCTTAAGCGGCCTGCCTTCCACTGCCTGGACAGTAACAGCCACTCCCGGGGGGGCAGCAATCAACGGAACCTCACCAACAACCACTTTTTCAGGATTGGCAGCCAATACTACCTATACTTTTACCGTGACACTGACTTCTTCGGGATGTACGTCAACATCGTCAACCGATGCTTCAATTAATGCCCAGCCGGTTACACCGTCCGCACCGATAGTTGGCACTATTACGCAACCAACCTGTTCAACAGCTACAGGAAGTGTCGCTTTAAGCGGGTTGCCATCATCATCATGGACTGTCACCGCTATTCCCGGAGGAGCAACCATAACAGGTTCTTCACCAACTGCTACTTTTTCAGGATTATCAGCCAACACGTATACATTTACGGTGACGTTAATATCTTCCGGATGCACTTCAGCCCCGTCGACAAGTGCGACAATCAATACCCAGCCGCTGGTGCCCACTGCACCTGTTATCGGAACAATTATTCAACCCACCTGTACCACTGCGACAGGTTCGGTATTGTTAAGCGGCTTGCCGTCAACACTTTGGACCGTAGTTGCTATGCCCGGAGGAACCACACTCGTGGGGTCTTCGTCATCAGCTACTTTTACCGGGCTGCCTGCTAATAACACCTATACTTTTACCGTGACACTGACATCTTCAGGTTGTAGTTCTGCTACTTCGACCGGTGCAACTATCAATGCGCAGCCGCTGGCGCCGTCAGCACCGCTGATTGGAGTGGTCACTCAGCCAACGTGCAATACACCCACGGGAACAGTAGCTTTGAGCGGTTTGCCCGCCACAGCATGGACGGTAACCGCAACTCCGGGTGGCACCACTATTACAGGCTCTTCAACAACAGCAAGCTTTTCAGGACTGGCAGCCAATACGAGTTATACATTTACGGTTACGCTAATTTCTAATGGTTGCACTTCCGATGAGTCGACACCAGCAATGATCAATGCACAACCAGCCACACCGGTGGCTCCGGTACCGGGCGCCATCACTCAGCCCACTTGCACTACGCCAACCGGAACCGTGGTGTTAGGTGGTCTACCTGCCACATCATGGACCGTGACCGCCATACCGGGTGGTGCAACCATTACCGGAACAGCGGGGACAGCTACTTTTTCAGGATTGTCGCCCAATACAACCTATACTTTTACGGTGACCCTGGCTTTATCAGGATGTACCTCTTTACCATCAGCAACAGTGACCATTTTTGCCCCGCCGATCATACCTTCGGCGCCTATAGTTGGAACGGTGACGCAGCCCACTTGTATCTCAGCAACAGGAGCCGTAATGTTAAGCGGATTACCCTCAGCGCCATGGACTGTGACGGCCAGCCCGGGCGGTGCAATAATAACAGGATCATCCACCACCGCCACCTTTTCAGGCCTTGCAGCCAATACCACTTATACCTTTACGGTTACTTTAAATTCTACCGGCTGCACTTCTCTTGCCTCACCCAGCGTTGCAATCAATGCCCAGCCGGTAACCCCTTCGGCTCCGGTAACAGGAACGGTCACCCAGCCGACCTGTATTGTATCGACCGGAAGTGTATTATTAAGTGGGTTGCCAACAACGCCATGGATACTTACCGCTTCGCCGGGTGGCACCACAATAACAGGCTCATCATCAACCGCTGCTTTTTCAGGATTGGCGGCCAATACTACCTATACCTTTACCGTCACCCTGACTTCTTCAGGATGTACTTCCGCATCTTCGACCAGTGTCACAATCAATGCCCAGCCGGTTACACCTTCAGCGCCTGTTGTTGGAATTGTAACCCAGCCCACATGTGCTACACCTACAGGATCTGTTATTTTGAGCGGGTTGCCGGCCAGTCCATGGGTTGTGACAGCCATACCGGGCGGCGCCACTATAACGGGGTCAGCAACTACTGCGACCTTTTCAGGATTAAACGCCAATACTACTTACACGTTTACTGTTACTTTAATCTCATCTGGATGCACTTCTGTGTCTTCAACCAGTGCAACGATCAATGTTCAGCCGTTAGTACCCGCAATACCGATAATTGGAGCAACTACACAACCAACCTGTTCCTCAGCGACAGGGGCGGTAGAATTAAGCGGTTTGCCCGCCTCCCAATGGATAATAACAGCATCGCCGGGCGGAATGACCATGACGGGCACATCATCTACAGCAACCTTTCATGGGTTGTCAGCAAATACCAGCTATACCTTTACTGTGACACTGGCTTCATCAGGTTGTACATCCGGCACTTCTGCAACGGTGACTATCAATGCCCAGCCGGAAACACCCAATATCCAAGATCAAAATACATCAATATTATCTGGGCAGACTTTTACAGTTACCCCCGGTGCTGTACCTGTGGGGACTACCTACACTTGGACTGCGCCCACCTATACCAACGGGGTGAATGGTGGCAGTGCCCAAACAAACCCTCAGACAAATATCAGCGGAACTCTGTTTATCCCATCAGGAACCGGAACGGCTGTTTACACCGTAACTCCAACGAGCGGTACTTGTGTTGGTCAGCCATTCACAGTTACAGTGACTGTTACTTCTGTGATGCACATTATTGATATTGTCCCGGATCATGACACTGTTTGCCAGGGAGATAGTATTCATCTCAGTATGACCGTATTGGGCGGTAATCCCCCATACTCATTTACCTGGTCAGGGACAGGTTTATATGACCATACAGTTCAAAATCCTGTGGCATTGCCGGTTGCAGGAACAAATATTTATACAGTGACTGTTTCCGACGGAACTACCACCATAGATACCAGCATAAGTGTTTTTGTTCACAGCATTTCTTTTGACACGTTGTATTTTGACTGTGACACATATACGGCAACCGCCCTGCCGGATGGATGGGTGTCATATGAATTTTTGCTGAACAATGTCAGCATGCAGGAAAGTGATATTAATACCTATTATTCATCATCTGTAGTTAATTTTGATAGTATTACTGTGATAGCAACAGATCAGAATGGATGTTCAGCCACAGCTTCGGTGATTGTCAGCTGCCTGGATGATATTGAGTTTCCGTCCGCGTTTACGCCCAATGGTGATAGATATAATGATGAATTTCCCACAGACAATTTTCCTTTAAAAAATTATGAACTAAAGGTGTTTGACCGTTGGGGGCTGTTGCTTTACAGCGGGCAGACCGGATGGGACGGCACATATAAAGGGAAATTACTGCCACCGGCAACTTACTATTACAGGGCAATTATTAAAAACCCCAACGGTACTGAAACGGAAAGAATAGGATCCATAACTCTTATTAAATATTAATACATTTTGCAAACATTTAATATGCGATAATATGAAAAAAATAATTTTAATATTGAGTATTCTGGCTATTACAGGCGCTGCTTTTGCTCAAAACGATATTCAGCTCAGCCAGCAGATAAATAACAGGATCGTATTTAATCCTGCAGCTACGGGACAATCCGGATGCTATAATTTTACCCTGCTTGACAGGGAGCAATGGACCGGCATAAAAGACGGGCCTTCGACACAACTTTTCAACTTTAATAAATACTTTAAAACGACAAAATTAGGTATAGGGCTTACAATGATCTATGACCGGCTTGGCGTTGAAAAGTCTTTGAATGTAAAAGCCTCATTGGCCTATCATGCCTGGCTGACCGATAAGATGGTGCTATCGTTTGGGCTGGGTGCTGGTATTCTGAATAAATCTTTGGATGGCGCCACGCTCACTTACGAGGACCCAACGGATCCCTATGCCCTGATTGTCAAAAAAAGTAAACTTATGCCTGATTTTGATTTTGGCATTGAATATAACTGGCTGGGTTTAAATATTGGCGCTTCTGCTACACACTTAGTCACTTCAATAAAAAAATCATCCAGTTTCAAGGTGCCCAGACATTATTATGCCTATGCAAAATATGCTATCAGGGTGTCACCTTCAGTGGAGATCATTCCTGCCTTATCCTGGAACAACTTAGGTAAAGTTCATATGATTGAAATCAATACCATGGTTGGTTATAAAGACCGGTTTACGGCCGGACTTTCATACAGAGTCAACGATGCGCTTGTTATTATTGCAGGTGTAAAATTAATCGACCAGGTTCGCCTGTCATATTCTTATGATATAAAAATGGGCAGCCTGAAATTCGGTTCAACAAAAGGCAGCCACGAAGTAATGCTTTTATGCCGTTTCGGATGCAATGACCAGGGGGCATTACACCCACGCTTTTTTAACTGATATTGGAAAACAGATAAGATGGATATTTGTCATAGACCATGAGTGAATTCATTTGCCTGAAATGTGTTTTTTGTGGGTTAAAGGGATAACAAAAACTCGGGGTTCATATGCCTTAGACGGTATTATTGTTTTCTTCGGGCTTCAAAGAGTAAATAAAAAACATGTGCTGGGCGAATATAAACACCTCATTATCTTTATTTTACATAGAAAAAATCAAAGTGCTTTCAAGAGAATTATGCTTTATGATGATAATGAGTTTTCATTCAAATACGATTACTTTGGTATTGCAGATTGTTCACAGATAGTGGCAAATGTTAATCTTTCTCCTACACTTGACTTACATGAAAATATTCCGTATTTTTGATATGATAATTTTAAATAAACACATATGAAAGCTCTTAAAATCAAGATGGTTGCATTGTTACTGGTTTTTATCACCTGCGCAGGTTTTATTTCTTGGAACAGGGAAGAAGAAGCCAGATATCTTACCAGCAGAACAGCTATTGTAACAGACAAATGTTTTATCAACTTCATGAAAAGCATGAATGATCTGGGGGCGATATATTATATTCCCGACAACAAACTTGAGAAAGGTAAGGAACTCGGATTAGCGCCAAAAGAAAAAAGCGCCGGTCAGACAGAAGCCTTTGATGTGTTTTTATCCTTCGATCAGATTGTGCCGGTTGTGCGTTCCAATGACGAATGTTCAAAGAAAGTCAGGCTTGCCCTTGAAGATCTTGGAATGATCATTTTTGTTGATAAAAAGAAATCAGATCAGTATTCTAAGTATGGTGTTCAGAAGACGGAATTTAAGCATGAAGGATTAAGATTTAAAGTAGAGGGAAAACTGATGCCTGCGGATAAGATGTTTATTAAAATTGGGAACAACACTACCGTCACAATGCTTCCTATGTCCTGGTCGTGGGGGCTGTAAACATTTATTGATGCATGATCAAACATTACTTACCATTTTCTGTATAGCTCAAATTGTTTTAACAAAAGGAGAATTAAAAATATGAAAAAATTAAAATGGTTGCTGGCATTGGTTTTATTGTTATCCTTTGTATTTCCTGCTCAAAGTCAAACGGGCCAGGACAAAGGTATTTATTTTAAATTTCAATCGCGTCTTAAGGCGGGGATGGGGCAAACCTTTAAAGCGTTGCCTTCCGGATTTGATGATATTACGATAGTAAGTTGGCGGGATACCAACACATACTCGGATGTGGTGAATGATTTTCTTAAAACCAAATGGGGCTTTTATGGCGGTGGAAATTTTGATTTTTACTTTCATAAAAACTTTGGTTTCGGTGTAGATGTTGATTATTTCAGAAACAAACTGGAATTTATCATTCCGGATAGCGCGACCAATTATGTTGAATCCCATCAGGACCAGTTTCCTCCGGTGAAACTTATGGAGAGTATGCATACCGATCAGTCGCTGATCTTTGTTGGTATAGGTCCGAGTTTTAAAGCGTTCACCAATGACCACTGGGACATAGACATAAATATCAGGGGTGGATTAAGCCATCTTAAAATGGGGTCTTTGTTATACAGATTTACCAATGTTCAGGAAGACCTGAACCGCATCTATGACACATTGGTGTATTATGATTACAGCAGACCTGTGAATGCGTTCGGATTAAAAGCAGGACTGTTTGTTAATTACTGGTTTAATTCATGGATTGGCGTGACCCTGGGAGCAGATTTCATTCACACTTTTGTTTCTGCTAAAAAAATTGATGATGATCCGGATTATATACTTAAATACAAAAACCCAGAATATTATATGAGAAGTGATGGGACATTCGATTCCTGGGTGTATTTTGACCAGCCGATGAAGGATTATCATCCGACCAAATTTAATGTTAATCATCTTTCGGTATCGGCAGGTGTGGTGTTCCGGTTCATCAAACCTGAAGTAAAGGCCATCAAACCTGAAGTTGTTAAGCCCGAACTTCAGCCAAAGGATATTGTTGTTTTAGTTAAAGACTCCATTTCCGGTATTCCTATGAAAGGGGTTACTGTCAATCTGAAAGAAAAATCCGGAAACATCAGGGAAAGCAAAATAACGGAAGATAACGGGAAAGTAGTTTTTTCAGGTGTTGCCCCCGGTGATTATACCGTATCAGGAATTTTGGGGAGCCTGAAAACAAATGTTGAACCTATTGCTAAAAGTGAATTTGATACAAAAAAAGATGTTATATATAAGGAGCTGTTATTGAATAACCTGAACTTCATTCTGGAAGGGATTACGGAAGAGTGTACCAAGAAGAAAGTTCTCGGTAATGTGGAGGTTGAGCTTACAGACAAAACAACAGGAAAAGTTACTAAGACAAAATCAGGCGAAGATGGATTATTCACGTTTAACCTGGCACCGAATACCGATTATTCTATTGTCGGAATAAAAGATGGTTATTATTCAGGCTTCCAGGAAATTACTACAAAAGGACTGAAACGGAGTAAAACCCTTTTTGTAAAACTTACACTTTGTGTTGAACAGCTCGAAGTCGGAAAAACATTTGTGTTAAATAATATTTACTATGATTTTGACAAGTGTAATATTCGTGCTGATGCATCTGTAGAATTAGACCGTCTGGTCGAAATCATGAAAGAGAATTCCGGCATGGAAATAGAATTATCGTCGCATACCGATCAGCGCGGAACCGGTGCATATAATGAAAAACTCTCACAATGCCGTGCCGAAAGCGCAGTTTCTTACATTGTAAATAAAGGTATTGACAAAACGCGGATCACAGCCAAAGGCTATGGCGAAAGCCGGTTGCTGAATGATTGTACGCTGGAGAAAGATTGTCCGCAGACATCCGAAGGCGATTGCCCTTGTCATCAGAACAACAGGAGAACCGAAGTGAAAATTACCAGGATGAAGTAATAAAAAAGGCATTTCGGAAACAATAATATACAAATCATTATACGTAATTGTGTAAAGTACAATGAGTGGTATTTGTTTCATCCATTGATGTGTTAACCGGTTTGTCAACTTTTTATTATTTTTGACTTGAAAAATGAACATGCTTTTGATTTTTTCAGGTCACATTTGGACCGTGTGTATGTCATATGGTATTGCGGAGCTAATCAGGGATTTCATAATGGCCTTATCGGATGATCCGGAAAAAACAATAGCTGGCAAGTGAGGAAAAGAAACAGCTAATAATCAATGAAAAACAACAAAAAGAAGACAGTAATTAAGAAAAAAGTCAGTCTTCAGGATCGTGAAAACTCGGTTTTCCTGAAAAGAAAGAAAATTTGCATTATTATTCTTGTCCTGTTGACTGCCGTACTGTTTTCAAATACGTTTCAAAATGATTTCACCAATTGGGATGACAACGATTATGTGACAGAAAACCAGCATATCCGGAGTTTATCTCCCAATGGACTGAAAGATATCTTCAGTGTTTTTGTGTCGAGCCATTATCATCCGCTCACCTTATTATCCCTTGCTATAAATTTTAAACTCAACGGACTTCATGCTTCGGGTTACATTATAGGAAATATTCTGTTGCATGTTTTATCCGTTGTTTTTGTATTTCTTATATTTTTAAAACTGACCAATAAGAACGAAATAGCATTCATCACGGCTTTATTGTTTGCCATTCACCCTATGAGGGTTGAGTCGGTGGTATGGATATCAGAACGCAAAGATGTCCTGAATCATTTCTTTTACCTGTTTTCACTATTCTTTTATTTAAAATACTTAAAAGAAGGATGTTCTGCCAAAAACTACATCATCGCTCTGATACTTTTTATTTGTTCTATTCTGTCGAAAGTTACGGCGGCTTCGCTTCCTGTTTTGTTTTTTGCTTTTGACTATTATACAGGAAGAAAGTTTAGTTATAAATTAATACTGGATAAATTGCCTTTTTTTGCTATTGCCGTTGTCATGGGCATTGTGGCCATCATTGCGCAGTCGCACTCCGAACCAAATGCGCCGCCATTGCTTGACAAGTTGTTTCTTGCCACCTATGCCGTTACGTTTTATATAGTAAAGTTTTTCACTCCGTTATTTCAGTCTGCGGTGATACCCTTTCCTGAAAAAGCAGGCGCTTTTTTACCATTTAAGTATTACCTCTCTTTTCTTATTGTTCCGGTTCTGATTACCGTTTTCTTTATATTGAAAAAAGAGTACAGGCGGGAATATGTTTTTACGGTCTTGTTTTTTCTGATACCTCTTGGCGCATTATTGACAAAATATCCTATAGGACCGGCTTATCTGGCCGAACGATACACGTACCTGCCACACATTGGCCTGGCCTATTTTACGGGATTCCTGTATTTAAAACTCCAGGAAAAATTCAAACTGAAAAATAACTTTAGAAATCCATTTTTTGTTGTTCTGATCCTGTTTTCCGTTTTTTTTGCTATTAAAACCTTTGACCGGAACACGGTATGGAAAGATAGTCTTACCTTATGGGGCACAACCATCCGCGACCACCCCAATACGGCTGCGGCCTATTATAACAGGGGTAACTACAGAAGCAGCACAGGGGATCTTGCCGGCGCCATTGAAGACTATTCAAAAGCAGTTGAAATAAAACCCGATTACCTGGTAGGGTATTTTAATATGGCCAATGTCAAGCATGGTTTGAATGATTCCAAAGGCGCCATTGAAGATTTAAATAAAGCAATACGAATCAGACCTGTATATCCTGAAGCATATTTTAATAAGGCCATCATTCACCAAAACATGGGTATGTACGACAGCGCACTGAATGATATAAATAAAGTCATTACCTTTAAATTTAAGCTGGACGAAGCATACAAAATCCGGGGCAACACAAAAAGTCAGCTTGGAGAAGATACCGCCGCCATCAATGATTATGATAAAGCGCTGAATTATAATAAAAATAGTGGTTTTGCAAGCGAGATTTATAATAACCGGGGGTGTGCCAGAAACAGACTGAAATTATTTAATGAAGCCATACAGGACTTTAATCTTGCCATTAATTCATTTCCTGATAATTCCTTGTACTACATGAACAGGGCAAGCTCTTATTATTTTCTCGGACAGTATTCTTCTGCATGTGACGACTGGAAAAAAGCGGCAGAACTGGGAGACACCACTGCACAAAAAAATGTTGCTTCATTTTGCAGGTAGCGGTCCAAAATTATATTTACAGATCAGCCAATAAAAAGCATGTTAAATATATTAAATAAACAATATGAGTCTTGCGGAAATTTTAAAAGAGCGCATTGTCATCCTTGATGGCGCCTTAGGCACAATGATCCAGCGGTATGGCCTGAAGGAAGAAGAATACCGTGGTCAGCGGTTTGTATCTCATCCTGTTAACCTGAAAGGGTGTAACGATTTGCTGAATCTTACCCACCCATCGGTCATCAGCAGGATACATAATGATTATCTTGCAGCCGGTTCAGATATTATTTCGACTAACACATTCAATGCCCAGTCCATATCGCTTTCCGATTACAGGCTTGAAAATTATGTTTATGAGATCAACATGGAAGCTGCAAAACTTGCCAGGGTGGCAGCGGATGAATATACTGCCCGTGATCCGGGGCGCCGCCGTTTTGTCGGCGGTTCTATAGGTCCGACCAACAGAGCGGCCTCCATGTCGCCGGATGTGAACGATCCTTCATTACGGGCGGTTACCTTTGATGATCTGGTGATTGCCTATACGGAACAGGTCGAAGCATTGACAGATGGAAACGTGGACCTGTTGATGATTGAAACCATTTTTGACACCCTCAATGCCAAAGCAGCCTTGTTTGCGATCACAAAAGTATTTGAGAAAAAAGGAATAAGCCTTCCCGTTATGTTATCGGTTACCATTTCAGATGCGAGCGGGCGTATGCTTTCCGGGCAGACACCTGAGGCTTTTCTGATTTCCGTATCCCATTTTCCCTTGCTTTCTGTTGGTTTAAACTGCTCTTTAGGCGCATCGGGGATGAAGCCTTATGTTGAATTGTTTGCAGCCCAGGCCCCCTGCAATGTGCACCTGTACCCGAATGCCGGTTTGCCCAACCAGTTTGGAGCATATGATGAAACGGCCGGCCAGATGGTGGAGGTTATGGAGAAATACATGAGCGAAGGGCTTGTAAACATAGTTGGTGGCTGTTGCGGAACCACACCGGAGCATATTGCATTACTTGCTGCGGGTGCAAAAAAATATAAGCCTCGGGCAATTTGTCCGGCTGATCATATTACCCGGTTTTCGGGCTTGGAGCCGGTCGCGCTTTTTGAAGGCAGAAATTTTGTAAATATCGGAGAACGTACAAATGTAGCCGGAAGCAAGAAGTTTGCCGATCTTATCAGGGAAGGAAAATTTGAAGAGGCGCTGGCTGTTGCCCGGCAGCAAATCGATGGCGGAGCGCAGGTCATTGATATTTGCATGGATGATGCCATGATCGATGCGGAAAAAGCCATGGTCAGATTCCTTAATCATATCGCTTTGGAACCCGATATTGCGAAGGTACCCGTGATGATAGACTCTTCTGATTGGAATGTAATTGAAGCAGGGCTGAAATGTACGCAGGGAAAATCTATTGTGAATTCGGTCAGTCTGAAAGAGGGCGAAGGTATCTTCAAAGAACGGGCAAAGCATATCAGGCAGATGGGTGCCGCCATGGTTGTGATGGCTTTTGATGAAACGGGGCAGGCGGTGACTTATGAACACAAAATCCGGATATTTGAACGTACATATAGAATTCTGGTGGACGAAACCGGTGTTGCGCCGGAGGATATCATATTTGACCCCGGCATACTTGCAGTTGCCACGGGTATTGAAGCGCATAATGCTTATGCAGTGGATTATTTCCGGACGGCAAAATGGATCAGGGAGCATTTACCCTATGCCAGGATCAGCGGAGGTGTGAGTAATTTATCATTTTCATTTCGCGGAAATGAGACGGTAAGAAGGGCGATGCATTCGGTGTTTTTATATCATGCCATTCATGACGGTATGGATATGGGTATTGTAAATCCTGCCCAGCTTGATATTTATGATGGAATACCGGAAGACCTTCTTCAATTGATTGAGGATGTCATTTTGAACCGCCGAAAAGATGCTACGGAAAAACTGATCGCCCATGCAGAACAGATAAAAAGTTCCGGGAAAAAAGAAGAAAAAAGCGATACCTGGCGGGCAGGTACGGTGCAGGAACGACTGAAACATGCCCTTGTTAAAGGGGTGGCTGATTTTATTGAGCAGGATGTTGAAGAAGCACGACTATCCTATGGAAAGGCTTTTCAAATCATTGAAGGCCCGTTAATGGATGGGATCAATACCGTAGGGGATCTTTTCGGTACCGGAAAGATGTTTCTGCCTCAGGTGGTCAAGAGCGCACGGGTTATGAAAAAGGCAGTCGACAAACTGATGCCTTATATAGAAAATGAAAAAGAACAAGGTGAAGGATCTTCCGCAGGGAAAATAGTGCTGGCCACCGTGAAAGGCGACGTTCATGATATTGGAAAAAACATTGTCGGAGTGATACTCGCATGCAATAATTATCAGGTGATTGATTTGGGGGTTATGGTCAGTACGGAAGCTATTTTAGAATCCGTATGTCATGAAAAAGCAGATGCGTTAGGATTAAGCGGCCTCATTACCCCGTCGCTTGAGGAAATGGCCCGTGTGGCTGAAGAAATGGAAAAAGCAGGATTGAAAACCCCGTTGCTCATTGGAGGCGCCACAACATCGGTAATACACACTGCGGTAAAAATCGCACCTAAATACAGCGCACCTGTAATACATGTTAGAGATGCTTCAAAAATAGTAACTGTTCTTTCAAATTTATTGTCTGCAGAATTATCAGGTGACTTTATCAGAAATTTGAATGATGAGTATGAGAAGATACGCCAGGATCATGAACAGGAAGAAAAACACGATCTGAAATCCCTGAAAGAAGCCCGGGACAATGCTTTTAATGCCGGCTGGAAAAATGAATAATATATCCGGGCCGGCAAAAACCGGGAAAACATTATTCATCGATTACCCTCTTGGAGAAATAGCAGATTATATTAACTGGACATATTTTTTTCACGAGTGGAGGTTAAATGGCAAATACCCCTCTGTATTCATTGACCCGTTGATGGGAAAGGAAGCGGCCGAACTATATGATAATGCACAGCAGATGCTGGAACGCATCATTAGTGAAAAATGGCTGACTGCTAATGGAATAGCGGGAATATTTCCTTCAAATTCCATAGGTGATGATATTGAAGTTTATTCGCCGGAGGATAAGGATAAAACACTTATCACCTTTCATTTTCTGAGAAACCAGCAATCCATAAAAGACACACCCAATTATTGCCTTGCAGATTTTGTGGCACCGCAGGATTCAGGGATTACGGATTATATCGGGTGTTTTGCTGTTACTGCCGGAACGGGTATGAACGTCAAAGTTGACGAATTCAACAATGCAGGGGACGATTACAGCGCTCTGATGTTGAAGATACTTGGCAACCGGCTTGCAGAGGCCTTTGCCGAGGTTGTTCATCTGAAGGTAAGAAGGGAATTGTGGGCTTATGTAAAAGATGAAGATCTTTCGCCCGAAGAACTTTTTCTGGGAAAGTACCGCGGAATAAGGCCGGCGCCGGGCTATCCGGCCTGTCCGGATCACAGCGCCAAAGCTGAAATATTCAGCCTGCTCGAAGTAACTGAAAACACTGGAATATCTCTTACGGAGACATTCATGATGAACCCTGCCGCGTCGGTTTGCGGCTGGTACTTTGCCCATCCGGATGCAAAATATTTTTCTGTGGGAAAGGTCAGTAAGGAGCAGGTAGCAGATTATGCGCGAAGAAAAGGAATTCCGGCCGGAGAAGCAGAAAAATGGCTTTTCCGGGTGATTGCTTATTGATCATACCACCTGGAGAGATGATGTTATTTGTTTGAACTATGGTCTTTTTCAAGGTAATAATTTGCCCATCCGGATGTTCTGTACAGGTTGTTGTCTTTTATGATCACCGGCCTGTCCAGAAGTTTTACCCGGCCTTTTTCAAAATAGTTGCTGCGGTTATATGCTTTTACCCAGATACAATACTTTCCGTGTTTTGTCACTTCGCATTTATCCCTGTCGCTGCCTCCGCAAGGGCCGTTTCTCTGGTTCTTTGAGCATTGTGATTCGGGGCATAGATACGTAATGTCAGGCAGTGCACAATCACCACATTCACGGCAATTAAACAATGCCGATTTGATCATTCTCTCGTGAAAATATGAAATATTATAACATCTGCGTGAGGTTCCTTTGGTCAGCCATTTGTAATATGCACGGGGTATGCCCAGAAAAGAAGATGTTTTTTTAAATGCCAAAGCATGTACCACCCGGCTGAAACGGTAGGATAATGAAATGTGTTTTGAATACTCCGATCTCTTATAATTGACCATCCGGTCATTTTTTTTATCAGGGTTTGAAAGCTGTGTAGCTGGATCCGGATCAAAATAATAAAATTCTTTTGGCCGCGGATTGATCAGCCCGGGAATAAATTCGTGCCAGTCGGTGGTTTCGTATTCCTTTACCTTTTCGAGTATTGATGTGAGATCATCGGCTTTGTCAATGCCTGCAATGTATGCTCCCTGATAGCCCATTCCCTTAAAACAGCAAAATTGTTTTGCTGCAAAAGACGTAAAAAAGCTCCTGCCTTTATCCGGTGAAGTTTTTTCCTTATCGATCCTTGCAAGCAGTGCGTCTGAAACCACACAACCCGGGAAAAACCCCTGGTTAAACATTCGTGCAATACCTGCTGTCAGTCTGTAAATGTTACCAAAAACGGGCAAATTAATGTTGTTTTCTTTCATAAAACACAGCAACTCATGTGATTTCCGGATGTCATATCCAAGCTGGGGAATGATAAAAGCAGCGCCGTTCTTTACTTTTAGCAATAGTTTTTCGTACTGCATCATTTGTTCGGCCTCACTGACCTTGAACGGTGAAACGGTACAACCGGCAAAGAAATTTGTCTTATCTAGTGTAAGGGTAGTTCCGGGTTTCTTTCCTTTAATAACAAGGCCGTTGTTCATATCGTTCAGCATCTTCAGCAGGCTTACCGAGTCCAGGTCAAATACCGGAAGTGCGGGATTTTTATATCCGTCAGCAGGATAATCTCCCGTCAGTGTCATCAGGTTGTCGAAGCCATCGCTGGCGTACTGCCATAACTTACTTTCCAGTGCATTACGGTTATTGTCCTTACAGGTGATATTGATGACTGTATTTTTGCCCAGTTCCCGGACTTTTCTTCCCAATATTTCAGGGGCGAGCATTGGGTTTCCGCCGGCATTATCCGTGAATGAAATCCAGTCAATATCGGGAATTTTACACAACTCTTCAACAAGCGCCATCAGCTTTTGCCCGTTTTCCTGCTGCAGTATTCCGCGTGTTCCGACCAATTCGATGCCCAGAAGGAATTTTTCTGGCTTCTGAAACAGATCAATAAGTTTATCCATTGATTTTATTTGCCGTTTTTTATGAAAATCTAAAATCAAATATCGTTAAAAAAAACGGATTATTTAATGCAAAGTGGCAGAAAATTAATGGTTTTATATCCATAATGTCGGGCTGTATTATTTGATGAAGCCCACTGCAGCACCGGCAACGATAAAAAACAATAAAAAAAACAATACGTTTTTTTATTTTTATAAAAACTATTTGTAATTTTCGGAGCGTTTAATTTGATTGGAAAAACAATTCGTAAAAAGATTGATGATAATGGCTCTGGTTTCTTCATTTATGGGTTATATTTCTATTTAATGAAAAAAAACAAGATCACAGGCAAGAAAAAGAAAAACAACCGGATACCAATTACAGATATATTGTCGGATAAATGGCGTAATACTATTATTGTCGGGTTAATCCTTACGCTTACCTTTATTCTTTTTTACAAAGTAGTGGATTTCCAGTTTGTTTTGTGGGATGATAATGCTTACATTACAGAGAATGAGTTGATAAGAGATCTTTCGTGGGAAGGACTTAAAAACATATTTACCACTCCGGTAATAGGTATGTATAATCCTGTAATTTTCCTGATTTATGCGATCATATATAAATTCTGGGGATTAGATCCGGGCGCCTTTCATTTCTTTAATCTCATCTTCCATCTTATGGCGACTATCCTGGTTTATAAATTCATCTATAAATTAACCACACGATACGAAACAGCAGCCATTGTGGCGCTTTTGTTTGCCATCCACCCGATGCACGTAAGTGTTGTAACATGGGTGTCCGGATTAAAAACCTCTCTGTACCTGATTTTTTATTTTTTAGCTCTTATCCATTATCTGAATTATGTAAAAAATAATTACAAGTATAAATATCTTCTGTATGCAGCCTTGCTGTTCATACTGTCTGCTCTTTCAAAACCCACAGCCGTCACCTTTGCACCAATGCTGTTTTTGATAGATTATTATATGTCAAGAAAAATTGACCGGAGGATGTTTATCGAAAAGGTACCTTTCTTTCTAGTTGCTATTGCTTTCGGGGTCACTACGTTATTTACCCATCAGGATATGGAAGATACCATTTTTGATATAAACTCTGATTATTCATTGATCAACAACCTTCTTGTTTCAAATTATTCTATTGTGTTCTATATCGAAAAGCTGTTTTATCCCATGACTCTTTGTACCATTTATCCATATCCCGAAAACGACGTTTTTTTGCCTTTAAAATACTATCTGGCCATACCTGTTATCCCGCTTATTATGTTTTTAATATATAAAGCGGGTAAATTTAAGAAGGATGTGATTTTCGGGGTGATCTTCTTTGTTATTGCCATTTCTGTATTACTGAGGATTGTACCTTCCGGTTTTTTCCGAGCGGCCAACAGGTATACCTATTTATCGTATACCGGGCTGTTTTTTATTATTGGCCAGTTCTATGCCTATATAATGGATGAAAGATTTCCCTACTCCAGGAATGTGAAAAAAACATTGATCGTTCTTTTATGTGTTTTTGTTATTTTTTGCTGTTACCGGACCACGGTCAGGATAAAGGTTTGGGAAAACAGCATTACCCTCTTCGATGATATAATAAAGAAAAAACCGAAACTGGCAATGGCTTATAACAACAGGGCTCTTGCTAAAAAAGACCTGGGCGATTTTTATGGCGCTATTGAAGATTTTACCCTGGCCATCCAAAACGATCCTGAATATAAATGGGCCTATTATAACCTGGGAATTACCTTGGGTGAGTTTGGCGATTACGAGGGTTCAGTGAAAAACTTCGACAAATCAATAGCCTTGAATCCCGACCATAATTCTTACATGATGAGAGGATTGCATTTTCTTAATTATTATGCCAACAAGGTGTATATTAACGACAGCTCAATAAGAAAGTTTTACATTCAGAAATCAATTAGTGATTTTGAAAGTTCTTTAAAACTTACCACAGATCCTAATTATAAGATCCAGCTATACAAAAATATAGCCATTGCGTGTATACACAGTGGCGATTATGCTGGTGCCATCCCGAATTACGATAAAATAATTGAAATTGATGGAAATAACGCCGATGCTTATGTAAAAAGGAGCGACGCCCGGTATCAGTTGAAAGATTATCAAGGCGCCCTCGACGACTGCAACAAAGCCATCGAACTAAACCCTCAGGATATAAATACAATTAAAAACAGGGATTATGTCAAATCCATCCTGGGAAATTCCGTAAAATGATTGTAAGTGAAAATGTCAAAATAACTTCCTCAAAACAACAACTATTTAATAATTTATAAAAAATGTTCAAATTTCTCATTATCTGTATATTCCCGAATTAATTGTTGAGTCCACTCCAAAAAGACCGGTTTCTCTTAACCTGCGACTTTTGGCCCTTAATCCCAAATGGAAGTCGCAGAAAATCAGCCTCCCTTTGGGTCGGGGCAAAGCTGATTTTCAAAAATCATACTTTTTGGAGTGGTCTCATTGTTAAATTAATGTGGGGAAGTTATTTTGAAAGTTTTACTAATAGAAGTAGTTGTTAGATTAATTTATTACGTAGTGACTAAACGGAAACTGTTTAAAAGTCTGATTATTAGCAATATAGTGTTAATGAGTTTAGGTAAAATGTTGCAAATGTGATGTGTTTTTTTTCTGCCTTTGATAATGTAATGCTTGTCTGGAGCGGAAAAGACTTAAAACAGGCACAAAACATTCGCTAATTTTAAGGAAAGAAAAAAAATCTACAAAAACATTTGCAACAAAATGAGAAAAAGATTTGAGCAACAATATTCCATAGACCTTATTCCAATCAGTGAGGTAAAAATTAAAGAAAACAAGAGAGATAAGCTTCCCCCAATTTTACAGGCATTGCAATACATATTTATCACACCTGAATTAAACCAGGCAGTATTTAATATAATGGAAGATGCCATATTAAAGGATAAAAAGAAAACAGGCCGAACCGGAATGGATTTGTTGCATAGACTGGTATTAGGCGTAGTCCGAATGGGTATGGATATAAATTTCGACAGACTCCATGATCTGTCGAATCATCACAAGCTAATAAGAAAGATAATGGGAGTAGAACCTGAATTTGGAACATGAAAAGAATTTGCATTTACAACTATACTTGAAAATGTAGGTTTGTTGGATGAATCTACAATAGAAAAAATCAATGAGATAGTGGTAAAAACCGGTCATTTGTTATTAAAAAAAGACGAGAAATTATCCATTAAAGCAGACACCTGTGTTTTAGAGGCCAATGTCCATTTTCTTTCGGATATTGCCTTTTGTGGGATTCTGCCCGCAAATGTTTGGACGTAATAGTCGACCTGCGAGAAACTTATCCTTTAAAGGACTGGAGAAAATTTAAGTTTTGGTATAAAGATTAAAAAAAGCAATGTCGTATACTATCCAAAGGCATGCCGGTCGGGAGAAAAAAATAAAGAGCAGCAAATTAAAAGACAAGCATCAGAATATTTGCGATTAGCCAATGAATTGGATGAAAAATAAGCCAAAGCAAAGAGTTATTTTATAAACTGGTAGACAGCCAGACAGGTTTAGCACAATTATTATCATTAGACTATTGTCACACCATGTTGCGTAAACATATAAACTTAGTAGACGCAGGCTTATAAAGGGAGAAGCTATTCCACAGAGCGAAAAATTGTATTCATTTTTTGAAACTCATACCGAATGGATGAAGAAGTGAAAGTCATAAAGTGGAATTAGGACACAATGTATTGATTGTTTCTGATCAGTTTAATTTTATTGATTGCCATAAAACTATTGATTGCCAACAGGATGTCGAGCTTGCGATTCCTCTTGCTGACAAGCTACATCTGCTCTTTGGAGAAAATGCGATTGAAAGTATAAGTTTTGATAAAGGGTTTTGGCGACAGGAAAAAAGCTGCTTTTACAAATGTACTTTCCCAATGTGATAATGCCAAAGAAAGGGAAAAAGAACAGATCAGAACAGGAAGAAGAAAAATCAAAAGTTTTAAGAAGCTCAGGAATAAGCATTCAGCCGTTGAATCAAAAATAAACAGTTTAGAACATCATGGGCTGGACCGTTGCCCTGACAAGGGAAAGAGAACCTTTATCAATTCACAGCATTAGGAGTTTTATCCTACAATCTACATCGTTTGGGACTTGCAGTGATGTTCAAACAAGCAGAACAAAAATCACTCATCAGAAAAGCGACATAGGATAACCGAAGTCCATCGCCAAAGAATGAAATAGAAAGCATTCTATGGGAAAGCTATTTTCAAAAACTACCAAAACAGCCTAAAATAGGTTAGTTTTAAAATACATGCCTGGTTTGAAAATTTTTTATGGGATATTTATGTCTTTAAAATAAATATTTTAAAAATAGTAACCTGTAGTATTAATAAAATAATGGAGCTTCCGTTCAGACACTATTTAGTATTTTTTTGATGAAAATCTGAATTCAAATATCGTGAAAAAACGGGATAATGAAACACGAAGTATAGAAAAACAGGTGGGATTTCACCAATAATAGCAGCCGCTTTTATTTATAAAGCACTCTCTAACACCGTTTATGAGAAAAGCACCAAATAAAAAAACATTATTATTTTTTTTTCATAAAAACTATTTGTATTTTTCGGAGCGTTTAATACGATTGGAAAAACAATACGCAAAAAAGATTGATGATATTGGCTCTGTTTTCTTCATTTATGGGTTATATTTCTATTTATGAAAAAAAACAAGATTACAGACAAGAAAAAGAAAAACACCCCGATACTAAATGGGACTTCGGAGGCCGATAAATGGCGGAATACCATTATTATCGGACTGATCGTTACGCTTACCTTTATTCTTTTTTATAAAGTAGTGGATTTTCAGTTTGTTTTGTGGGATGATAATACTTACATTATAGAAAATGAGTTGATAAGAGATCTTTCATGGGAAGGACTTAAAAACATATTTGCCACTCCGGTAATAGGTATGTATAATCCTGTCGTTTTCCTGATTTATGCGATCATATATAAATTCTGGGGATTAGATCCGGGCGCCTTTCATTTCTTCAATCTCATCTTTCATCTTTTGGCGACTATTATGGTTTATAAATTTATTTATAAATTGACCACAAGATATGAAACAGCGGCAATTGTTGCGCTTTTGTTCGCTATTCACCCGATGCATGTAAGCGTTGTGACCTGGGTGTCCGGATTAAAAACCTCTCTGTACCTGATTTTTTATTTTTTGGCACTTTTTCATTATCTGAATTATGTTAAAAATGACTACAAGCATAAATATCTTTTGTATGTAGCCTTGCTGTTCATACTCTCTGCTCTTTCAAAACCCACAGCCGTCACCCTCGCGCCGATGCTGTTTTTGATGGATTATTATTTGTCAAGAAAAATTGACCGGAGGATGTTTATTGAGAAGATACCGTTCTTCATAATTGCTATTGTTTTCGGGGTCACTACATTATTTACCCATCAGGAGATGGAAGATGCCATTTTTGATATTAACTCGGATTATTCATTGATCAACAATCTTTTGGTTTCTAATTATTCTGTTGTGTTCTATTTTGAAAAGCTGTTTTACCCCATGAATCTTTGTACCATTTATCCTTATCCCGAAAACGACATTTTTTTACCTTTAAAGTATTATCTGGCCATCCCTGTAATCCCGCTTATTTTATTTTTAACATATAAATCTGGTAAATTTAAGAAGGAGGTGATTTTCGGATTGTTATTTTTTGTTATTGCCATTTCTGTATTACTGAGGATTGTACCTTCCGGTTTTTTCCGAGCGGCCAACAGGTATACCTATTTATCGTATACCGGGCTGTTTTTTATTATTGGCCAGTTCTATGCCTATATAATGGATGAAAGATTTCCCTACTCCAGGAATGTGAAAAAAACATTGATCGTTCTTTTATGTGTTTTTGTTATTTTTTGCTGTTACCGGACCACGGTCAGGATAAAGGTTTGGGAAAACAGCATTACCCTCTTCGATGATATAATAAAGAAAAAACCGAAACTGGCCATGGCTTATAACAACAGAGCTCTTGCTAAAAAAGACCTGGGTGACTTTTATGGCGCCATTGAGGACTTTAGTCTGGCCATCCAAAATAATCCTGAATATAAATGGGCTTATTATAACAGGGGGCTTGCCAAAAAAGAAATAAATAACTTCACGGGTGCAGTTCAGGATTTCAATAAAGCTATCGAGATCGATCCTGAACTTACCTGGGCTTATTTCAGCCGGGGACTGGTGAAGGCCAAATTAGAGGATCATAATGGTGAATTGGCCGACTATTCCAAAGCGATATCGATTGACAAGGATTTTACCGAAGCATATTATAACAGGGGCGTCGCACTATGCAACCTTCAGGAATACACAAAGGCCATTTCAGACTTTACAAAAGCAATTACGCTAAATCCCGACTATGCTGATGCTTATTTTAACAGGGGTATGGCTGAATTATTATTAGGACAGCAGGAAGCCGGGTGCGTGGATTTGAAAAAAGCCGGCGACCTGGGGCTTAAAGAAGCGTTTGACGTAATAAATCAACATTGTCATTGATGTTTTATGATATTGAAATAATTCAGATTTTTTGACTGCCAAAAGAAATCTGAATAGGGTTCCTGTAGGAAAATTTTATAACGGCAGGTTTTTTATCTATTACAAATAGCTGTTTGTGAAAAAAAACTTTTTCACCTTCTTTTTTACTTACATTTGTCATAGTGTAATAAAGACATACTTTAAATAATAAATATCTAAAAAGTGCAGCGTCAGCACTTTAAAAACTGACATGGTAAAAATGAAGAGATTATTTATCCTTTTTACAGGGTTTTTTATTTTGAGCATGCAACAGGTATGGGCTACCGATGTGTTCGGGACTATTTCGGCGGATTCGACCTGGGATGTTTCCGGAAGTCCTTATATCGTTACATCTTCGCTTACAATAGCTCATGGAGCCACACTCACCATTGACCCCGGTGTTGCCGTCAGATTCGATGACGGACAAAGTTTGTATATAAACGGCGGATTGAATGCGACGAATGTAATTTTTACTTCTAACAACCCCAGTCCGGCCTCCGGTATCTGGGGTAATTTTCAGGTTGGCAACGGCAATCCCGCTGATTCCGGAAGTGTCGTACTGAACGCCTGTCAGTTGCTGTACGGATCCCAGTTTAATGTCACTAACGGTACTGCAACGCTGAACGGTACCGACATCAGTAATTTTATCAATCACACCGTTTGGGTAGATAATTGGGGACACTTCAATATGACGGGTGGAAATATCAACACGAATAATTCGGCAGCATCATCATGGGGTTGTGCCGTTTATGGTATTGTTTGGTCACATACCACATTGTCAGGGGTTACTATTCAGCATTACAACACCGGGGTACATTTACATCCCGGCGCTACGGTCAGCATCTCCGATATGAATATTACCAACTGCGGCTGGCCTATTTCTTTCAGTGATGGAGGTTCCAGGCTCATTGTGAGTGGAACAAACTCATTTACCGGGAACAATAATAATGTTGTTCTAATCAACAGCGGATGGGAACTTTCCGACACGTTGAACCTGCCGGTAATTAATATTCCCTATTATTTCCCGGGCGGTTTGCAGGTAAATCCCGGCGGTTGCATGATCGTGGAATCAAATAATATTTTAAAGTTCCAGGACAATACAATTCTTAATATCAATGGTACCCTCATTGCCGAGGCCGGTGCAGGCGAAAGTATATATTTTACATCTTTTCGTGACGACAACTGGGGCGGCGATTCGAATAACGACGGTTCGGCCTCGGCGCCCGGCACAGGGAACTGGTACGGAATACGTTTCGGTGATCTCAGCTATGATGCTAACTGCCTGATGCGCCGTTGTCAGGTGCGTTATGCAGGATATGATTACAACGGCGGAATAACCACTGAAAGCGCAAGTCCTACGATAGACCAGTGTGACTTGTCTAACAATTATTATGGCATCTGTATGAGATACACATCGAATCCGGTTTTTACCAACAATACCATAGGCTCCAGCCAAATGACGCCCATTGCTATGTCATTTGAAGCAGATCCTGTTATGTCTGACAATACCTTGTCTTTTTCTGATAATGCATACGACGCAATAGGGTTACTTGGAGGAACGCTCTCGGCAAATGCGGTTCTTAAAATACGTTCTGTGACGAGTATCCCTAATATTACTTACTTTTTGCTGGGCCATATTCATGTTCCCTCCGGGTTATCCTTAACAATTAATAAGGGAATTGTAATTAAATCATATCAGGATTGGGATGCGCACAGGATAACGGTCGATGGAATGCTGACAGCAAATGCTAGTGCAGACAGCATGATTGTCTTTACATCCGCGCGGGATGATAATTACGGCAATCCCGCAGACTGCAATAAAGATGGTACCATGACATCCCCTGTTACCGGCGACTGGAGCGGTATCATCTTTCTTCCGGGTTCAACCGGTACTATGAATTACTGTCGTATCAAATATGCAAAACTTCCCGATTATGGTTTTTCATCATGCAGCGTAACAGAATATGTTAACGGATGTGCCATTGGCATGGTCGATGCCAGTCCTTCAGTCTCCAACTGCATTTTTGAAAACCTGTTCCAGGCTGTTTCGTGCTACCGCGCATCCAGCCCCGCCCTGACCAACCTCGATATGATCAACATAAGTTATACGCCTGTTAATATCTCGGGTGCTGCAAATCCCGCGATGAGCGGTATAACATTTACTAACGTCGGAATGCGGGCCATTGGATTGCTGGGTGGAAATGTTTGTCAGAATGGTACTCTCCGGAAAAGGGATCTGGCGGGCTATACCAACATTACTTATGTTTTGCTGTGGGATATGACCATTAATTCCGGCACCTATGTCAATGTGGAACAGGGAATTGTAATTAAAAGCGCACAATATGCAGGGTGCGGCGGTGATATTGGTTATAGTATTATAGTTGACGGCGGATTTAAAACCGATGGCACATCAGGGCAAGGCGTAGTGTTTACCTCTATTAAGGATGACAACAAGGGAAATCCTGCTGATTGCAATGGAGATGGAAATGCCACGACACCGGCTCCGGGTGACTGGGGATGTATCAAATTCAGATCAACAAGTGATGACGCCTATTGCAAACTTAATTATACCGAGCTTCTCTACTCCGGGAGAATGCCCTGCAATGTTTCCAATGGAGGTGCAGCTTTTGAAAATGCCGGCGGGCAAATGAATTCCTGTCTTATTTCGAATTCATACAGGTATGGTGTTTATTGTGATGGCAATGCTACACCCCTAATAGATAATGTAGTGATCCAGAACTGTACGCTGGACCCGATCGCCATGTCACTGACAGCAAATCCAAGCTTTTCCAACATTACTTTTGTTTCAAATTTCAGCAAAGCCATTAAAATCATTGAGGGCACTCTTTCATCGAATGCGACACTTGCCCCGCGCAACGTGGCAGGTATTACGAACATCGCTTATGTGGTCAGCGCCCTTACTGTATCCAGTAATGCCAAACTTACCATTCAGCCGGATGTGGTCATTAAATTCAGAACAGATGACTGGTGTGGATGGTACCAGATTCCGGCCAAAATGAATATTTACGGGAACCTGATCGCCACCGGAAACGCTTCTCATAAAATCTATTTTACCTCTTTTGCTGATGATTCCAAAGGCGGGGATTCTAACAATGATGGAAACACCTCTGTTCCTTCAATGGGTGACTGGGGCTATACCACCAATTGTGATGACCAGCCGGGAGGATTGCGGTTTTACAATAACAGCCAGGTGGCCGATACGGTAAATTCGCTGAAATATTGCGAAATATCTTATCCGAGCATCGGCGTCAGGGTGGAAAACGCACACATGACACTTGATAATTGCGTAATACAGCAGTCGTCATTTGGCCTCAGTATACGGGGCTCCTCCAACCCGGAAATTAAAAACACTCAATTTTATAACCTTGCTTATGCCCCGGTAGAACTCAGCATGTTTTCAAATCCGTCATTTACCAATTGCACAGCACTGAATGTCGGACTGATGGCTCTTGCAGTGATTCCGGAAACTTATTCACAGACAGATACCATTCCTGTAAGGGATTTTGGAGGATATTCAAATATCGGATATTTCATGGAAGGGACCTGTACCATTAATTCCGGCACAACCATTACCATACCTGCCGGCATAGTATTTAAAAGAGGAGCTATTGGCAATTTTGATAACTATGCGATGGGGTTTGAGGTGAACGGGCGTTTGAATATAATGGGAGCTACCGGCAATCCGGTTGTTTTTACAAACCTTGCTGATGATAATTTCGGCAACCCGCCTGATATGAACCAGAACGGTTCGGCTACCCAGCCCAACGACGGGTATTCCTGGGGACAGGGCTGGTTCGGAACCTGGCTCACATTTAATGATGTCAGCGATGATTTAAGCACCGTGGATTATGCGGTTTTGAAATACGGAGAAAAAGGCATAATCACTCAAAGCGCTTCGCCTGTTATTAATCACAGCTTATTTGAAAACTTATATTATGGTATTGATATGAACGGAGTTTCTGCACCCGGTATTGATAATTGTACTTTTAATAATTTGCGGTTTTATCCGGTTCAGATATCCCTGGTGTCTTATCCGGTCACTTCATCAAATAATACTATCTCAGGAACAACATATAAGGTGTTGAAGGTGAGAGATGAAACCCTGACACAGGATGTTACCCTGCCTAAAAGAAATTTCGGTGGCATTACGAATATTCCTTATTATTTTGAGCATTATACCGTTGGAACAGGTGCTACGCTTACCATCAGCCCCGGTATCGTATGTAAATTCCGTACTATGCCTTATACCGAAACGAACAATGGGATAACTGTGTACAAAGGCTTTTCTGCAACAGGTGGTGCCTCGCCCGACAGTAACATTGTGTTTACGGATATCAGGGATGACTATTACGGTGGCGATGCCAATTCTGACGGGAACTCTTCCTGGTCAACCCCGGGAAGTTGGTCAGGGTTGGTGTTTGAAGACCAGTCGCTCGATCCCTTGTGTAATCTGCAGAATTGCATCATCAGGTTTGCCGAAAACGGCATCATGACCAACAGCGCAAGTCCTACAGTAACAAGATGTAACATAAACCGGAATAATTATGGAGTATATGCTATAGCGGCCTCCAGCCCTGTATTTAATGACTGTGATTTTGATGATAACTATTATTTTGCTATAAATAATGTTGACAAGTCCTTTACCATTATGGCAGAAAACTGCTGGTGGGGAAGTAATCTGGGACCCATTCAGACGAATACCCCGGGAAACGGAACCAGTGTGCAGGAACTTGTTACGGATGAAGTGGATTATACGCCCTGGAAAACGACCGGAGCCGTTAATCCCCTTATGGGCGATGTCAGCCTGAACGGCCAGGTACAGGCTTATGATGCCTCCCTCATCTTACAGAAAGTTGTAGGGAGTATAACCCTTAACAATCTTCAGTTACAGGTGGCCGATGTCAGTGGCACTGCAGGCGTTACCGCTTATGATGCTTCGCTTATTCTGCAATATGTCGTCGGGTTAATAAACTCATTCCCGGCAGAGCAGAACAAAGCTTTGCTGTCCATGCCGGCAAGTGCACAATTGTCAGTAGGTAATGCTACCACCGTTAATGGACAGGATGTGACGATTCCATTAAGTGTAACTAATGTTTCGGGCATGTCGTCGGCCCAGATCAGGCTTCATTATGATCCTTTGTTCCTGAAGGTGAGTCAGGTGGAAAATATGATCACGGGAATGAATATGATGTATGGCGTTGACAGTGTAAATGGTATTGTAACTATAGCGATGGCGGGCGCTTATACGCTGAATTCCGACGCCGTGCTTGCCAATATTACCTTCCATGCCAACCTGCCGGCAGGCAGTTCAGTTACCACTTCATTAATCATAAACGAATTCCTGGCCAATGAAGATGATATGACTGCCGGAGCTATTAACGGAAGCGTAACCATAAACGACAATATGACTACGGGAGTTACTGAAAATGAAGAAACCCGCAACGGGACCATGTCGCCGGTATATCCCAACCCTGCCACAACGCAAGCCGTGTTTAGCTATGTCCTGAATGGTCCTGATCAAATGGTAACTATCGAAATTTTTGATATGCTTGGACAAAAAAATCTGACCATTGTGAACCATGTGCAGCATGCGGGAAAATATTCCGTATCGCTTGCGGAATCTATCGAAGAACTCCGAAGCGGCTCTTATCTAATCAGACTGACTGTTGACGGTTATCAGCAGACACAGTTGTTCCAGATTATAAAATAAAGTTTTTGCGTCTTTTTCATCCGGAAAGGACGTAAATCTTTTTTGAAGAATGTATCATTCATTTACTTCAATAAAAAAACAATGAAAAAGCATATAATTTCATTTCTTCTGTTGCTGCTGATCTTGTCAAACGGAAGTTTACAGGCCCAGGCCATTACCCTGAGGATACCTGATACCTCCGTGGTATCAGGCAATAGCATCGACATACCTGTTTTTGCCGATAACACGCTTAGCGGGCACAATGTGATGTCCTATGTTATACAGTTATCCTTTGATCCGGCCTATCTTCAGCCATCAGCCGTTATCGTTTCCGGTACGCTTAGCGCTCCTTTTGGCAGTCCTGCAATAAACACATCTGTTCCCGGGATTATCACCATAGCGGCAGCAGGAACATCACCGCTTACCGGAGCGGGGGCATTTATTTATATCCGTTTTTTGACTTTGCAGCCGGGTGGAACAGGAATAAATTTTACCGGGACAGCCAATAATTATTTTAATGAAGGTAGCCCTGAAATCTCCTTTGATGACGCATGGCTAAACATTACAGCTCCACCTTCCATAACTATTAATCCCGACATCGGAGTCGTTGCTAAAGGAGAACAATTACAGTTTAATGTTTTTGACGGAACACCTCCTTACCAATGGTCTGTGATCAATCCGTCGGTTGCCGCTGTGGATGCTTCAGGTTTGTTAACAGCAATACAACCTGGTTTTACAAGGGTAGTAGCACAGGATTCTGCCGGGATCAGGGATACAACAAATCAGATAGAGATCAGGGCAATGCGGATGAGTATTCCTTCCGGCCTCAGCCAATGGCAGGGCGCCGACATAGATGTTCCGGTCAATGTTACCGATTTGACCGGACTGAACATTACTTCGGGTAATTTTGCCATCAGTTTTGATCAGAACTTACTAACTCCTGTCGGGATAGTTCAGACAGGGACGCTCCTGACATCCTTTCCGGCGCCTGTGTGCAATTACAGCTCTCCAGGACATTTCACGCTGGCTTTTGCAGGGACGACGCCTTTAATAGGGACAGGAACTCTCATTAAAATCCGGTTTCATGTTTCCGGACAGAATTCGGGTGCTACCGCAATTGACTTTACAGGAGGCCTGTTTAATGAAGATCTTCAACCGGTATTTACCGGCGGGTATTTTACTACGGATAATTTACCCGTTTTGTCGCTTACGCCCAATACCGGTTCTCTGGCAGCCGGAGAAACCCAGCAGTTTACCGTCAATGGCGGTGGAGTACCTCCATTGATGTGGAACATAAGTGATACAACTATGGCATCCATCAGCCAGACCGGGTTAATGACCGCATTCAGGAGCGGGAATGTGGTGGTTACCGTCACGGATTCGCTGGGCGCTACAGCGGTTTCAGGATCTTTTCAGATATATGATACCAGGATTAATATGTCCGATACTTATTTATGCCTCCCGGCAACGACATTATATTTTCCGGTCACCATCAATGCGCTGCCAGCAGGCGAATCCGTATTCTCATTACAGGCGATTCTGAACTATGATACCACATTTCTTTCATTTTCAGGTATTGAAACAGCAGGAACACTTACCCAGGGGTGGACCTTTTCCCAAAATTCAGGTGACGGACAACTTGTTTTTGCAGGCTCCGGTTCTTCCCCTTTTGATGTTGCCGGTACCTTACTTATATTTGAATTTAATGTGAAACCGGCTTTTTTTACCGGATTGACTACTTCTTTGTATCTGCACAATGTCATCCTCAATGAAGGTATTCCTCTTCCCCTTGTTGATGAATGGGCTAATATTACCGGGGCTGATACCCCATCCATTCCCGTAGCAGGCGCCATTATTCAGCCGACGTGTACCGAATCAACGGGGAGCGTTGATCTGGAGGGATTACCTCCGGCCAGCTGGACAATAAACCCGGGAAATATTGAAGGCTACGGTACCGCGGCGACCATTCCGGACCTCACACCGGGAACTTATAATTTTACAGTTACTGTCGCATCGGGATGTACATCAGCAGCGTCCTCCGATGTGGTCATCTTTGCGCAACCGCCAACGCCCGTTGCAGAAGCGGGAGCCACCGCCATCTATACCGGTATGCCCGTAATAATCGGCGATCCGTCGAGTGGCCCCGGCATATACAGCTGGTCGCCGGCAGCGGGGTTAAGCGACTCCACAATATCCCAACCAACAGCCTCCCCGGCAGTTACCACAACCTATACCCTGACTGTGGATTACAATGGCTGTTTGGCCACTGATACGGTAACTGTTGTTTACGGGATAAGCGGATACACCATTAACGGCAAAACCCGCTATACGGCAAAGGCTAATGTAGGAAATCCTGCACCCAATCTCCCTACATATAATTCCGTAATTTATAATATAGATCATGTGATTGTGGTGTTAAAAAACACCGGAGGCACAGAAATATCAAGGGATACCAGTGACGCCCTGGGCAATTTTCAATTTACCGCGGTGTCCGATGGAAACTACCTGCTGTATTACGACAAATTTACGGTTGATACCATGTCATGGGGAAATGATATCAATGTGGCGGACCTGTCCATGCTGAAATATTTTATCGGCAGTGATACTCTGCTGGATCCCTCAAGAAATTTTTCGGCAAAATACAAGAGAGCCGTCAATGTTGATAATAACCTGTATATAAATGTTGCTGATGTTTCCAGGCTAAAAGCAAAAATCGGCTCACCATACAATGTCAGCAAAAACTTCCCTAAGGGCAACTGGGTGGCGCTTACCCAGCCGGTAACCGTTGCCGGGTCAGACCTGAACATTACCCTTGAAACCATATGTTATGGGGACTATAATGGCTCAAGCAGCAGGTACCGTGATTCCGTGGCAAGCTGGAGCAATTTAAAATCCTTACCCGGTGAGTTTATTGTGCCCTCTGATGAGTCTGTCACGATCACGAATCAGTCCCTCATTGAGGTTCCGTTGAAAATAAGCGCCAAAGTTAAAGATTTTTCAGCGCTTGGATTGGAACTGAAATACCCGCATGATGAATACCGGCTTGTTTCTGCATATATGCCAGGTAAGGGATTAAAAGGCCTAACGGCGAAAATAAATCCTTCATTTGAAGAGATAATGGCAGACCATAACGATTTGCTGGTTACCGATGAAGATGGTGTGATCAGGGTGGTATATGCCACAACAGATCATTTTGATGTGGCTGCCGGCGAAGAACTGATTATGCTGGGATTCAGACCGCTAATTGATATAAACCCGGGCGAACTTGATTTTTATCTGTCAGGAACGGGTGTGGTCGCAGATCAGTATGGGGAAGAGAATGATGAAGTATATATGTTGATGCCGAAAATTTTTGTGCAGGGGGATAAGTATAAGGCAGGATTTGAACTTTCCGGTTATCCCAACCCGTTTGCAAACGAGGCAATGCTGACCTACCATATTCCCGGTGAAGGAACGGTGAAAATTGAAGTATATAATTCTCTTGGTGAAAAGGTAGCTGTTTTGGTAAATAAAGTCCGGCAGGAAGGGAAACATTCGGTTGAATTCTCTCGCCAAAACATGCCGTCAGGAATATATACCTTCAGACTTGAATTCACCGGTTCTGATGGATCAGAAAATATGACAATAAAAATGATGCATTGATTATTTTCGTCATTCAGATAATTAAACGATTTTTACACCCCAGTACGCGCGCCTTCGCAACGCGTGCAATAGAAATAAATACACTTTATAAATGTTGTTAAAAAAACAATAGCTTTGCTTCCAATGTCAGAAAAATACAAAACCACCGAAACCGATAAGGCATACTTTGTAACCTTTACCATTGTTGAATGGCTTACTGTGCTGGCCAACGTTCAAGGTAAGGAAATCATCATCGATTCGCTAAAGCATTATCAGCAAAGCAGGGGGCTTATTATTTAAGCCTATTGTATAATGCCTGATCATTTACATCTTATTGCACAATCAAATGGCAAGGAGCATTTATCGGCTGTATTGCGTGATCTTAAAAAGCAAACAGCAAAAGAAATTACGAAGGGACTGAAAAGCCTTGAAGATAACGAATCTGGTAAAGCATTGGAAATATTTGCAAACGAAGGTAGACGGTTAAAAAGGATAAAAAAATCATTATTGTCCGGTTTATTTTTTAAATATGTAATATTTCGTACCTGCGACGCTTTCATAAATTGGTAAATTGTTCATTATGATAATATTATAGACCTTTGGAACTTTTTTAGCCTCGTTAGAGGCGGCATATTGGTAGAAAAAACATTACAATAAAAAAAAAAGCCCCGTAGGTGGCGATATGTTGTAAATGTTCTGAAAACAAAGCTATTCAGCATATTTAAAATATTTTTACCGGACAACAGTGTAAAAAAAAATAAAGTTTGGCAGGATGGTAACCGGCCAATTTTGCTGTATTCAAATAAATTTATCCGGCAAAAAATTGATTATATTCATTCAAATCCTGTAAAAGCCGGTTTGGTTGTCAATCCTGATGATTATCTATACACTTCAGCAAGAAATTATGCCGGATTAACATCAGTAATTGATATTGAAATGCTAACGTTGGAATG
>ENA-UOWO01001251-UOWO01001251.1-activated-sludge-metagenome-genome-assembly--contig:-NODE-1251-length-34395-cov-6.602271_pt1 | contig 34395 bp, 32 predicted proteins | sample MGYA00238148_ERZ761564 | MGnify/ENA primary metagenome ERZ761564 (study PRJEB28885, sample SAMN05720194) | activated sludge metagenome | isolation source: Anaerobic digester | place: USA...
AATCTGTTTTACTTCGCTAATTGCTTTTTGACAGTCCTCCAAAGAAATACCCTCTGAAACAGCTAAAGCAATTGCAGCCAAAGCATTATAAATATTAAAACTGCACAATATTTTTAAATCAAATTTAAACCCATTAACTTCAAAACAAGACCCTTCATAGTTTACCGAAACATTTTTTGCCCTAATTTCTGCTTTTTCGGAAGTAATCCCATAGGTGATTATTTTTTGGGCTTTAAATTTTAAAAAATATTCTGCATAATGTTCATCAATGTTTATAATATGAGTATCTTTTACTGATTCAAAAAACTTACCTTTGGCGCGTTTATAATTTTCAAAACTGCCATGCGATTCAATGTGCTCTGGATTAAGTGTGGTAAAAACCGCTGTTTTAAAATCAATGAATTTATGGCGGTTCTGTTCTACCCCCTCAGAAGTTGTTTCAATAATTGCATAATCACACTTAGCTTTAACCGCCTCGCTTAAAAATTTATTAATCACAAAACGTCCAGGCATTGTCATTTTTAATTTATTTTCTTCTTCATTTTCGCCTATTTTAAAAGTAATGGAAGTTAGAGCTGCTACTTTATAGCCAGCTTTTTCTAAAATCTTACAAGCAATACTAATGACCGTGGACTTACCGTTAGTGCCGGTAACCCCAATCACTTTTATTTTTTTACTTGGGAAACCATAAATTAAAGCAGATAAAAAAGCTATCCCTAAATGATAGATATTGATTACTTTCTTGGGAATTAATTTTCTAACAAAACTCTTAATCGTCATTTGGCTAAAAATTTTAGAGCCTCTTTAATTCTTTTTTCCGGATTTTTTATTTCTTCTGAAACCTTGTTTAAAGCACTTGATATTTCTTGTTTATTAAAACCAAGCTCGCTTAAGGCGCCATAAGCTTCATCATTTTCAATTTTTTTAACACCCTCTTTTTTTATTTCTTCAATTTTACCAGTAAGTTCTAGTAAAATTTTTTGCAACCTTTTAGTCCCCACTCCTTTAGCTTCTGGAGGCATTTTGCCTTGCTCTAATATTTGCTTTAATTTTTCTATAGATCCTAAAACAGCTAAACTTAAGGCAGTTTTAGGCCCTACCCCAGAAACACCTTTTAAGACCCTAAATAATTCCATTTCTTTTTCATTTAAACATCCGTATAATTCTAACGATTTATCCCCTACAGATAAATAAGTATAAAGATAGGTTTCATCTCCTTGATTTATTTTTTCTAAATTATTAGAAGCTAAAAAAACCTCAAACCCAATTCCACCCCTTTCTAGGATAACTTTTTTATCATCTTTGTATATAATTTTACCAGCCAAAAAACTAATCATTAATTGGTATTATACAACAAAAGCTATTAAAAAACAAAAGCTTGTTTATTTTGTAAGATGTGCTATCTTTAAAACGATCAAAATGCAGGCTGTCTCTTGGATATTTGAAAAAATGGAGTTTTTCTTCCTTGAAAAATTCTGGAGCACAACTATTAAAATTATGATTGGGCTAACAGCTTTAATGCTTATTTTAAGCTATCCCAACTATAAGCTCTTCCTGTTTGTTCTTGGCCCAATTCTTGGATTTGTTCTTTCTTTTATTGTCTCCTTCATTATATTATTATTTGTTTTATTAGACGCGATAATAAAGCCAGGATGTGGCGCATAAACTCCTTTGTTTTAATTATTTAATTTACGAAGGACTTTTTATTTTACGGGGCTTGCCCCGAAGTAGAATTTCCTTCGGCAACACACTATAGGGCTATACGCCCCGTAGCGTGTTTCGGCGAAGCCGAAACTCTGCTACGGGGCTTGCGTAATTGATAAATTTGTTGTATATATTGAGATATACTAAAACTAAACAAAAAGATAAAAATATGCCAATAACAAAATCAGCGCAAAAACAATTACGCCAAAATCCTAAAAAAAAGGCGCAAAACGATAAAAGAAAGATTGAAATGAAAAAACTTTTAAAACAAGCCTTGGGTTTAATTGAACAAAAAAAAGCAGACGATTTAGAAAAACTTTTGCCATCAATTTACAAAGCAATTGATAAGGCCTGTAAAATTGGGGTAATCAAAAAAAATAATGCTAGCCGAAAAAAATCAAGAATTGGTAAAAAACTTTCTAATTTAAAAAAATAAAATAATTTAAACACCTCCGTAGGGAGGTGTTTTTTTTAAAAAAATTTTAAAATTGAATCATTAGAAATTATTTAATTATATTTCTAAAACTAATAAATCTAAGGCTGCTTCTGGAAGAATTTTTCCTACTTTTAAATCCGAGTCCAAATCAATAATTTTTTGATAAATTCTTTTTAAATCCTCTAAGGAAAAATTCTTTGCCTGATAAGTCGCCTTTCTCAAAACATAAGGACTAATTCCACTTGACGAAGAGCTGCCTTCTGAGGTTTTAGCAATAATTATATTTTTTATCTGCCAAGCCACCATTGAAAATAAATAAGGCACTTCGGCTCCTTCGCTTAAATGTTGCTTAAAAAGATTGATGGCTTTTTTTTTGTCTTTTGTTGCTATCGCGTCAATTGTATTAAAAATATTCAACTCTAAATCAGGCACTACTATTGCTTTTAAATCTTTTTCTGTTATTTCGTTTCTCTTCTCCGACAAAACATAATTAGATAATTTTTTAATTTCATTTACCATACTCCAAAGATCTCCACCCAAATAATCAATGAAGCTTTCTAAAACAGATTGAGAAATTTTTACTTTATTTTTTTCAACTTCTTTATTTATCCAGGTTTTTAATTTAATACCGGTTAATTGATCATAAGCTTCTATTTTGGCCCCCGCCTCTTTAAGAGAAGTTAAAAATTTGTCTTTAGCAGCAATCGTAATATTTTCATAAAGAATAAGCACATTTTCATCTATTGAAAATCTTTCTATTTTTTTAAAAAATCCTTCTTTTAATTTTGTACTACTGAAAGCCCCCTCTATAATAATTAATTTTTTTTCTTTAAACATTGAAACCCCAAAAATTTCATTTTCTATTTCTTCAATAGAAATGGATTTGGCATTATATTTCCTTAAATTTAATCCGCTTTTATGTTTTTGCTGATGCGCTAAAATCAGTTCGTTTAAACGAAAATTTGATCTGTATGAATCTTGTCCGTAAATTAGAATAATCATTTTCTGTTTTTATTTTTTTGTTTGACAAACAGGGCAATAAAAAGTTCCTCTTTGGCCCACAACAATACGTTCAATTTTGGTATTACAATAAGGGCATTTTTGTCCTTTTTTACCATAAATTTTTGCAATCTTTTGGAATCCACCTTTTTGGCCTTGAAGGTCACGATAATCAGAAATGCTTGAACCGCGAGCTTTAATTCCCTTTTTTAAAACTTTTTTAATGGCTTTGTAAATACATTTTAAATCTTTTTCTTTTAAATTCTCCACCCTGCTCTCAGGATGAAGCATGGCCTCTAACAATATCTCGCTGGCATAAATATTGCCAATACCAGCAATAAACTTTGAATCCATCAACACTGGTTTTATTTTACCCTTTTTCTTAAAAAATAATTGTTTAAATTTAGAAAAAGTAAAACTGGGATCAAGGGGTTCTGGGCCTAAGGCCATAAATTCTTTTGATTTTAAAAGCTCGCTCTCTTTCCATAATTCTACTTTGGCAAATTTTCTAATATCAGACAAGGCCAATTGTTGGCCATCATCTAAAGAAAAAATTAATCTTAAAAATCTATTTCCAGGATCATTTGACATCGCCCCTTTTATCTTCGAAACCCATTTTTTTTCTTTTCTTTGCCATTTACCAACTAATAGATGTCCTGTCATTTTTAAATGTATCAACAAAATATAATTATCAGACAAAGAGATTAAAATATTTTTAGCCCTTCTTTTAATCCCAATAATTTTTTTACCTAGAATATTTTTTTGGAATTGAGAAAAAGAGGTTTTTTTTATAATCTTGGCCGTATCGGTCCAAAGAGCAATAAAAGTCCGATGAAGGACTTTTTTCTTTAAATCATTAACAATTGTTTCTACCTCTGGTAGCTCTGGCATTTTATCCTAAAATTAACTTTAACTTATCTACAATTTCTTGAGGAGTAAAATGTGCTTTAACTAAAAAATCCTGTGCGCCAAGTTCTAATCCTTTTTTGATGTCTTCACTCTGCCCCAGGTTAGAAAGAATAATGACCGGTATTTTCGCAATAGCTGAATCTTTTTTGGCTAATTCCAAAACTTCAAAGCCGTTAATCCCTGGTAAAATTAAATCTAATAAAACAACATCCGGTAATTCGGTTTTTATTTTTTCTAAACCCTCTTCCCCATCAGAAGCAGAAACAACCTCGTATTGCAAGCTTAAAAGCTTCCGAGTCATTAACTCTCTTAAAAATTTATCGTCTTCTACGATTAATATTTTTTTTGACATATGCAAATACTTAAAATTCTAATTCTTAAATAAACTTTCCTCGATTTTTTTAATCTCTTTAATTAATTCTGATAAATTAAGCTCTGTTTTTAATATCCATCCTGCTACTCCTATTTTTTTAGCTTTATTTAACTCTTCTGATTGTCCAGAGTTAAAAACTATAATCACAGGGATATTTTTTAAATCCTCATCTTCTTTCAATTCCTGCATAATTTCAAATCCATTCTTCCCCAACATCATCATTTCCAAAATTATTAAATCTGGGGCATTAAGCCGCACCGCCCGAAGCCCATCCTCTCCATTGCAAGCCACATCCACACGATAACTATGATTTGTTAATTTTTGATTTAATAATTCTCTTAATAATTTATCTTCCTGAATTAGTAAAATTCTCATGCTTTTTACTTCTATTCTATTATTTTACAATTTTAATTAATATTGGTCAATCTTTTAAGGATTCTTTTTTTGCGATTGGCAAGGAAAAATAAAAAATAGTTCCCTTACCCTCTTCGGACTCAAACCAAATATCTCCATTATGCCCTATAATGATGTTTTTTGCCGTATATAAACCCAACCCCGATCCTTCTGTTTCTAAACGAATTGCATTACTTCCACGAAAAAATTTAGTAAAAATCCTATCTTGCTGATCTTTAGGAATTCCAACTCCATTGTCTTGAATTTTAAAAACAAGCTGACCAACTTCTTCTTTTAAAAAAATTGTAATTTCTCCACCACTAAGCGTGTATTTTATGGCATTTTCTAAAAGATTTTGTATGGCCAGTTCCATTTTTTCTTTATCAATTAAAACTTTGGATAAAGGGGCGGTAGGTTTTTCAAATTTAAGATTTATTTTTTTTCTATCTAAGAAGTCTTTTGTATTTTTAATAACAATATTAATAATCTCTTCTAATTGAAGCGGTTTTAAATTAAAAGAAAAATCACCCTCTTCTATTTTGGTTGCATTTAAAAGATCATTAATTAAAAGTATCATCCTTTCATTGCTTTCGTAGGTTTTTTGAAGTAACTCTTTTTGTTCGGCTGTAATGGCTCCAATATCTCCATCTAAAAGCATTTGGATTGTCCATTTTATGGCTGACAAAGGAGTTCTTAATTGATGAGCTGCGATAGAAACAAACTCTGTTTTCATTGATTCAATTAATTTATCTTTGGAAATATCGTGTAAAATTAATAAAGTCTCTTTCTTCTCGTTTTTTTCATTAAAAGGAACCGAGCTTACTTGTAAAAAAACCTTATTCCCTATATTAATTTCTTTCCTTAAAAAATGTTTTATTTTTTCTTTTTTAGACCCCTTGAGGGCTTGATGAAGTGGGGCTAAATCTAATCTATCGGAATTAATTTTAAAAATGCTTTGGCCAATTAAATTTTCGTCTTTTTTTATAAATAAAGAGCTTGCCAAAGGATTAAATAGCTCTATTTTATTATCCTCATCTAAAACTAATATTCCATCTGTTAAATTATTGATAATGTCTAGGGTTTTATTTTTTTCTTTTTCTGCTTCTTTTTTAGCCTCTTCGGTATCTTCTAAAATATTAAAAAAAGCTAAACGAATTTTTCTAAATTCCTCATCTCTCCATTTTGTAGTAATTAAATTCTCTCCGTTTTCAACGGATATTTCGTTTTCTGCTTTCGTTTTTATTAATTCCTCTTCCATAGAATAATTTTAAGGCACTCTTTTATTTTAATTTACCACAATCTAAGATTTTCTCCAACACTTTTTACGTTCTCTGTTTTTATTTTTTTTATTTTCTCCTTCTTTTCGTGTTCTATGGGCTCTTCACCTGGAAGTTTATTTATTAAACTCTTAAAACCCATCTCCTCTAAATTACTTCTGGCTTTTTCTTTATCAAACCCTTGCCAAGCAAAATCATTAAAATTTATTTTAAGGGGCGCGTCTTTTTTTATTCTTGCTAATTCAAAACTTAAAAAAGCCATTTCTTTATTTTCTAAAAGCTTTTCTTGGATTGGTTTTTTGATTTTAGAGTTTTCTTTTTCTGCTTCTCCAAAAATTTTTTCTAAAGTTTTGTATTCTTTAATTAATTGAAAAGCGGTTTTTTCACCAATTCCTTTTACTCCTGGGATATTATCGGAAGCATCTCCTTTTAAAGATTTTAAAGTTATAATTTGCTCCGGATCCAAGCCATCATATCTTTTTTTTATAGCTTTGGCATCATAAAGAATTCCTCCTTTAATCCCTTTGTTTAAAAAATATACTTTTGTGTTTTTATTTACTAATTGTAGATTATCTAAATCTCCAGAAATAATAATATTGTTAATCTCATTTATATGTTTTTGAGTGATAAATTCAGCCAAAGTTCCAATAATATCATCTCCTTCGTACCCAGCTTTTTCAAAAACCGAGATATTAAACAATTTTAAAATTTCTTTAACTTTTGGTATTTGCTCGTATAGTTCATCTGGAGCTTTTTGCCTTTTAGCTTTATATTCTGGAAAAGATATTTTTCTTAAAGTGGGCTCGGGCAAGTCAAAGCAAGCAGCAATATATTTTGGATTAAAATCTTTTATAGATCGAAAAAGCATTAATAAAAATCCGTAAACCGCATTAACTATCTCCCCCTTCTTATTTGTTAACGGTGGCAAGGCATGAAAAGCCCGATGGATAATAGAGTTAGAATCAATGATTAAAAAGTTCTCTTTGTTTGCTTCTGCCATTTTTATTTTATTATTTTTACAGTTATTTTTCTTTTTTCTTGGTCTATCGTTTCAAAAACAATTTCTGTCCTTTGGTTGGGTAAAATTTTTTGTATTTTGGAAGACCATTCAATTGCAACTAAATTGTCTGGATTGGCAATAATTTCTTTAAAGCCCAAATTAATAATTTCTTTTGGCTTTTCTAAACGGTAACAATCGAAATGGAAAAAATTTTTAAAGTTATTGTTTTTTAAAACATGCCTATTCATAATTATAAAAGTGGGGCTTTGTATTTTTTCTTTAATCTTCAATCCAATCCCAAATCCTTGTAAAAAAGTGGTTTTTCCAGCCCCTAAATCCCCTTTTAAACAAAAAACAGTGGCTCCTCTTTTAGATGGCTTAATTTTTTTAACAATTTCCTCCCCAAGCTTTTTTGTTTCTAAAAAATTATTTGTATAATAATTCATTTGTTTTATTATATCTTTTTAAAAGCAAGAAGCAATCCCACTTAAAATAATTAACCCTGTTTTTTGGTATTATTTTTACCAATTTAGCAAGTAAAAATTCAAATTGACTTTTACTTTAAAATAAAGTAGTTTGAAGAAAAATATGGAAAAAAATGACCAAATTAAAAACCTTTTGCAAGGAGCTAAGCATATCGGCTTATTTATAGAAGATAACCCCAGCAATGACACGATTGGCTCGGTTTTAGCTATTTTTTTTGCCTTAAAAAATTCTGGCAAAAAACTCTTTTTAACTACTCCAAACTCCTTAGAAAAAATAAACACTGTTCTTAAAAAAATGCCTAAAGAAAAAATTGTTCTTTCTTATGTGGGCGAAGTTTCAAAAATTTCTTATGAAAAAACGGGTGAACAAGCCAATATTTATCTCACACCAAAAGATAATAATTTCTCAAAAGACAATTATTTTTGTAAAATAATTTCATCTAAAGAAGATCTCTTAACAAGCGAGGAGACGCCCTTTGATTTATTAATCACTTTAGGAGTAAATAGTTATGCAAAGATAGAAGAATCCTTTGAAAATAATCTCGATGCGCTTTATCAATGCGACATAATAAATATTGATAATGATCTTTCAAATCAAAATTACGGAGATATTAATATAATTAAAGACGATTACTGTTTGTCCCAATCTATCGCTTCCCTAATTAACGACCTCGGCTCTGATTACCTTAATAAAAAAGTAGCTGATGCTTTAATTTTTGGATTGATTAATTCTCCTAAAATAATTAGAAATAAAAATAATTTGGAAATATTCCTTTGGCTTTTAAAAGCTAAGGGAGATTTTGGTTTAATTTTGGATCAAGATAAAAAAGAGCTCCTGCCAAAAATTAAAATTTTAGAAAAAACTTTACAAAATATTGATCAAGATTTATTTAAAAAACATAAAGTTTATTTTTCTTCCCTTACTCTTAATGATTTTGCTGAAGCTTCGGCTGTCTTTAAGGATTTGGCTTTTGTAGTTGAAAAAATGAAAAACTTTTTTCAGGCCAAATCTTTTGTTTTATTGTGGGAAGATAAAAAAAATATACAAGGTTTATTTTTTAGCGATGACTCCCTTTTTATTGATAAAATAATCACTCGTCTAAAGGGACAATATAAAGAAACTGGCGGAATATTTACGATTCAAGTTGATAATTTGGGCCTGGCTAAAAATATCATCACAGAGCTACTTCCTTAAAAAAGGATTTTAAACTATACTATACTTAATGGAAAAAATAACTGGTAAAATAGAAGTGGAGCAAAGCTTTTTAGAAAAAAATCTAAGAAGCTTTAAAAATATCGCAAAATTAAAAGCGGCTATTGAAGCTGCGATTGAAGGCGATCTAACCATGCTTATTAAAAATATCATGGCAGGATCTATTCAATTAGATTCTTCAGATCTTCATTTAGAAACTAACGAATCTGGGAGCTTGCTTAGAATTAGAGTTGATGGACTTTTGCAAACAGTTTGTACTTTTACCCAACCTCAACACCAAGCAATTGTTTCCAGAATTAAATTACTGTCTGGTCTAAAACTTAATATTGAAAAAAAGCCCCAAGACGGAAGATTCACGGTTTTGTTTTCAAGCGAAGAAGCGGGCGACCAAGAAATTGAGATTAGGGTCTCCACTTTACCAGCTGAATATGGAGAAACTGTGGTTATGAGGGTATTAAATCCTAAAAGTTTAATTAGTTTAGAAGAATTGGGTTTAAGAAAAGATCTTTATGAAATTTTTGAAAAGCAATCCCAAAAACCAAATGGCATGATTATTGTTACTGGACCAACTGGCTCTGGTAAAACCACAACACTCTATGCTTTTCTTAAAAAAATCAGAAACCCTGAAATAAACATTATTACTCTTGAAGACCCAATTGAGTATCATTTAGCGGGTATTTCTCAAACCCAAGTAGATGCTACTAGAGGTTATGATTTTGCTTCTGGGTTAAAATCTATTGTTAGACAAGATCCAGATGTTATTCTTGTGGGAGAAATTAGAGATTTAGAAACTGCGAGTATTGCCTTACAATCTGCTCTCACTGGACACTTAGTTTTATCTACCCTACACACCAACGATTCTACTGGTACAATTGCCCGATTACAATCTTTAGGAGAAAACCCTGTTAATATAGCACCTGCGATTAATATGATTGTGGCTCAAAGATTAGTGAGAAAACTTTGCCCCAAATGTATGGGTTTAGAAAAAATATCAGAAAAAGATTTTGCTGAAATTAAACAAGGATTAAGTAATTTAGGAAGCCAAGTAATCTTACCTGAACTAACCCTGGAAACTCAAATCGGCGTTCCAAAAGGTTGTGAGTATTGTAATTTTACTGGCTATAAAGGACGGGTTGGTATTTTTGAAGCATTTTTAATTGATGATGAATTAGAAGAATTTATCCTCACTTCCCCTTCTTCTTCTGCTCTTCAAAAAATGGCCGTAGAAAAAGGGCTGGTTTTGATGAAACAAGATGGAATGATAAAAGTTTTGGAAAAAGTAACCACCTTGGAAGAAGTTATCAAAGCCGCAGGATAGTTGCGTAAAATAAAAAACTCGCCTTCACCACAGCACCAGACGGTGCGTGGCTATGGCGAGAAGAAATAATTACTGAACTGGGGGTCTAACTTTAGCATTCGGGCTGAAAGCGTAAGGACTCCCTCGAGGAATAATCCAGTCGAAACCAAATTATCCATATTCTGGAGAAAATCCCTTCCCCCAATACAATAATTATTTTGCCTAAAAAGAATAACACAGTTTAAAATGTCTGTCAAGAGCAACCCTTTAGGAATAAATAACACAGAAGAAGCCCTTGATTCTGCTTTAAGGCCTAAAAAATGGGATAATTATATCGGCCAAGAAAGGATTAAAAAGAATCTACGGGTAATGATTGAGGCCGCTAAACGAAGGAGTGAATCTCCTGATCATTTGCTTTTCTACGGTCCGGCGGGTTTAGGCAAAACTACCTTAGCTTATATTGTTGCCCAAGAATTTGGATCAGAAATAAAAACAACTTCTGGGCCAGTTATAGAAAAATCTGGAGATTTAGTTGCACTCTTAACTAATCTTTCTCCTGGAGATTTTCTTTTTATTGATGAATGCCATCGCCTCAACCGATATGTAGAAGAATATTTATATTCTGCTATGGAAGATTATAAATTGTGTTTAATGCTTGGCAAGGGTCCTATGGCTAAGACAATGGATATTGAACTCCCCCCCTTTACCTTAATTGGAGCCACTACTAGAATTGACCTTATTTCTTCTCCTTTAAGAAGCAGGTTTGGAGCAATCATGCAATTAAACTTTTATGAACAAGAAGAAATAGAAAAAATAATTAAAAGATCGGCTAGGATTTTAGATGTCGAAATTGAAATAAAGGCCATAAAAGAAATTGCAGAAAGATCAAGATTTACCCCAAGAATTGCCAATAAACTTTTGAAACGAGTGAGGGATTTTGCGCAAATTGAAGGCACTGGAGTTATTACTTATGAAATTACAAATAAGGCGCTTCAATTTTTAGAAATAGATAATTTGGGGTTAGAGCCAAGCGACAAAAAATTGATTGAAATGATTATTAAAAGATTTGATGGCGGGCCAGTAGGATTACAAGCCCTATCAGCTGCAACTTCAGAAGAAAAAAATGCCATCTTAGAAATTTATGAGCCTTATCTTACTCAATTAGGATTAATTAAAAGAACGCATAAGGGCAGAGTTGCCACAGAATTAGCCTATAAACATTTGAAGATAAAATGTCCCGAGAAGCAAAAACCATTACTCTAATTTTTATTATTTTTTGGCTTATCGTTACTCCTCTATCGTTAGTTAAAGCTAACGATTTTTCAATTGTAATAAATGAGGTTTGTTGGATGGGAGACGCAAATAAAACCAGTAACGAATGGATAGAATTATATAATAATACAAACAATTTAATCTCTTTAGAAAACTGGATTCTTAAAATTGATGAGACCGAAATTAAATTAAAGGGAGTTATTTTACCTCAAGGATTTTATTTAATTAGCCGAAATAAAAATATGGACGCGGATTTAATTTTTAGCAAGGCCTTAAAAAATACTGGGAACAAATTGTCTTTATATGATGATGCTAAAAATGTTATTGATGAAATAAATTGGACTAAGGGCTGGCCAGCAGGAGACAATAAAACCAAACAAACTATGGAAAAAATAAATCCTCTTCTTTCTGGCAATCTTAAAAATAATTGGCAAAAAAGTGAAAATTCTAATGGCACGCCCAAACAAAAAAATAGCAATGGCGCTATTATAAACAATGGAAATCCTAATAATGAAACCGAATCCGAAGATATAATTTTAATCCAAAACAATAATCTTAATCCATCTAATAACCAAACCCAAGGTTTTCCTAAAACAAAAACTATCTTTCTTGCTGTTCTTCTTTCTATATCATCAGGAGGAATAATGTTTTGGCTTAAAAAATCTATAAAAACATAGTCCCTTTCCCCGCCTTGAATCTTGATTGTTTTTAGGATATGGTAAACATAATAATAAACTTAATGAATATTTAGCATGAGCGGTCATTCTCATTGGAGTACAATTAAATTTAAAAAAGGCACGGAAGATGCCAAAAGAAGTAAGATTTTTTCTAAACTTTCTAAAGAAATTTCCATTGCTAGCCGTGATGGTGGCTCTGATATTACTTTTAATGCAAAATTAAGATCTGTGGTTGATAAAGCAAGGGAATCTAATATGCCAGCCGATAGTATAGATAAGGCAATTAAAAAGGGTGCTGGGGAATTAGAGGGATATACTTTAGAAGAATTCTCTTTGGAGGCCTATGGACCTAATGGAATTGCTATAATCATAGATGGCATCACGGATAATAAAAATCGATCCTTGGGTGAGATAAAATTAATCCTTAGTCGATTTAATGGGAAAATGGTTGATGGTGGTGGAATTAAATGGATGTTTGAAAAAAGAGGTGTGATTATTATTAATGCCGAAGATTTAAAAAAAGACAAAGAAAGCTTGGAATTAATCATAATTGATGCTGGCGCAGATGATTTAGTGTGGCAAGAAGAAGGTTTGGTTGTCTATACCAAACCAGAGGATTTAGAAAAAGTTAAAAAAGTTATACAGGAAAATAAAATAAAAATAGCTTCGTCTGGATTAGAGTGGGTTGCGAAAGAAACAGTTGCTGCAGATGAAGAAACTAAAGATAAAAACCAGAAACTCTACGAGGCCTTAGACGACCATGACGATGTTCAAAATATTTATTGGAATCTTTAAGTAAAAAATATTTATGATAATTTTAGGCATTGACCCAGGGACTGCCACAACTGGAATTGGGATTACTGAATTTAAAAAATCGTCAAAAAAACAATTAACTTGTTTGTATTACGGAGTAATTTCTACTCCCACTAAAATGCCAATGCCCGAAAGATTAAATCTTCTTTATGACGATCTCTTAGTTTTGATTAAAAAATATCGTCCAGAAGCAGTGGCTATAGAAAGTTTATTCTTTTTTAAAAATGCTAAAACAGTTATGGCCGTAAGCCAAGCAAGGGGCGTGGCCTTATTAGCTTGCGCTCAAAAAAAGATTCCTATTTTTGAGTTTACTCCCCTTCAAGCAAAAATTGCCGTTACGGGATATGGGAGAGCAGAAAAACAACAAATGCAAAAGATGATCCAAAAAATATTAGAATTAGAGAAAATCCCCAAGCCAGATGATGCAGCCGATGCCTTAGCTTTAACTATCTGCTGCTCCAGAATTTGCAATTTTAAATCAAGCATTAAGGGTTAAAAATTTAAAAGACCGCCCTGTAAGGTGATCTTTTTATTTTATAAATATTTTTGTTAAATTATTTTACAAAAATTTATTTTTTCCATCTCTATATTATTTTTCGGAATTTTCTTCTACCAGCCTGAACAATTAGGCCTTTTCTTATTTTTATAATTTCTTTCCAATCTAATTTTATTTCTGTTTGATTATCAAAAACAAATTTAATCCCCCCCTGCTCTACTACCCTTCTCGCCTCTGCTTTTGAAGTAAATATTTCTAGTTTTACTAATAATTCTAAAATATTTAATTCTTTTTCTTTGATAGAAACTTCTTTTATTTCTGTTGGCAATTCTTTGTTTTCAAAAACTTTTTCAAATTCTTTTTCTGCCTGTTCAGCTTCTTTTTGAGAATGAAAAATTGACACGATTTCTAAAGCTAGTCTTTTTTTAATTTCTTTGGGATTTATTTTTTTAGAAGACAGATCTTTTTGTATTTTTTTTATTTCTGATATTGGAACGCGAGTACAGCACTCAAAATAACTTAAGATTAAATCATCTCTTAAAGACATTACCTTATCAAACATTAAAATTGGCTTGTCCAAAATATTAATCACATTCCCCCAACTAGTTGACATTTTTCGTCCATCTAAGCCATATATCATTTTTAGGGTGATTAGGTTTTGGGGCTTCATCTTAAAAAACTTTTGAACCTCTCGACCAGTTTTTAAATTAAATAACTGATCAAATCCACCAAGTTCTAAATCTGCTTTTACAGCTACAGAATCATATCCTTGTAAAATTGGATAAAACATTTCGTGCAAGCCAATTGGTTTTTGCGCCTCCCATCTTTCTTTAAAATTTCTGCGTTGAATCATTTGCTGAGCAGTAAAATTCATAGATAAAGAAATCAAAGTGTTTAATTCTAAGGCAGAAAGCCATTTTTCGTTATAACAAACTTCTGTTTTTTTTAAATCTAAAATCTTGCCAATTTGAGGCAAGTAATTTTCCATATTTTTTTTAATCTCTTGTTTTGTTTTTGGAGTTCTTAAGGAATCTTTATCTGAAGCATCTCCTATTTGCGCTGTAAAATCACCAATAATTAAAATTATTTTATGGCCCAAATCCTGTAAATCTTTTAATTTTAAAAGCAAAGTTGCGCGACCAAGATGAATCATGGGCCCGGTTGGATCTATACCAAATTTAATATTTAAGCACCGTCCCGAAAGAAGTTCTTGTTTAAGCTCTTTTTTATCAATAATGTCTTCTACCCCTCGAGAAAGGATTTCTTCTATTTTTTTTAAATCTGTGTTTATTTTCATATTTTGTCTGTATCATAGCTCAAAAATTGGCAATTGCCAACTAAAATCAAAAATGCTATGCTGTAATAGTAAAATGAAAAAAGACAAAATTTCAATTCATACAAATCCCGTTAAGACAGAAAATCCGCAAGAAAACAAGGAAAAACCAAGCCCCCGGAAAAAGGGTGTTTTTTCTAATTTATTAAAAAAGATAGGATTTCTTTTGTTGGGCATAATTTTATTAGCTATTCTTGCCTTTTTTTGGATTATTCGTGATTTGCCTCGTCCAGAGGTATTCACTGAAAACCAAATGACTGAATCAACCAAAATTTATGACCGCACCGGCGAAATTTTATTAAGCGATGTTTATAACGAAGAAAAAAGAACTTATGTTCCCCTTTCTCAAATTTCTGAAACACTTCAGAAAGCGGTTATTGCCACCGAAGATGCCCGTTTTTATAATCATCAAGGTGTTGATTTGCTTGGAATTTTACGAGCCATTAAAACAAATTTTGAAACCGGAAGTTCGCAAGGCGCTTCCACCATTACTCAGCAATTAATCCGTTCTACTTTTTTAACTCCTGGCAAAACCTTAAATAGAAAAATTAAGGAAATTGTTCTTTCTTTAGAATTAGATAGAAAATATTCAAAAACTCAAATCTTGGAATGGTATCTTAACCAAATCCCTTTTGGTGTTAATATTTATGGTGCTGGGGAGGCCTCTACAACTTATTTTCAAAAGCCTGTAAAAGATTTAACTTTGCCTGAATGCGCCTTATTGGCTGCCATTATTCAATTACCAAGCTATTATTCTCCTTATGGCCAGCATGTTGATAGATTAATGGAAAGAAAAGATTATGTCTTAGAAAGAATGGAGCAGGAAGGATTTATTACTAATGAAGAAAAAATAGCTGCTCAAAAAGAAAAAATTATTATTTCTAAAATACCCTCTACTGGGTTAGCTTATCATTTTGTAGAATATGTAAAAGAGCAAGTAGAAGAAACTTATGGGGCTGATTTCTTACAAACTAAAGGATTGAGAATTTATACAACCCTAGATTGGGAAATGCAAGAAGCAGCTGAAAAAATTGTGAAAGAGCAGGCCTTAAAAAACAGAACTGCTTACGGTGCTTATAATGCAGCCGCCATAGTTATGAATCCTAAAAACGGCGAAGTTCTTTCTATGGTTGGATCAGCTGATCCATGGGCTGACTCTTTACCAAAAGGATGTGACCCAGCCAAAACCTGTAAATTTGTTCCAAGCTATAATGTGGCTGTTCAAGGATTAAGACAGCCAGGATCTTCTTTTAAACCGATTATCTATGCTACGGCTTTTAGAAATGGAGCAACCGATAGCACCACGGTTATTGATCTCCCAATTTGTTATAATGATTATTGCCCTCATAATTATGATGGTTTTTATCATGGAATATTAACCTTAAGACAATCTTTGGCTCAATCTTTAAACGTTCCGGCTGTTAAAGTTCTAAATGATTATGCTGGATTAGAAAATGCTATTGAAATGGCCCGCGTAATGGGAATTACTACTTTGGGTGACACTTCTCGTTATGGTTTGTCTTTCGCTTTAGGTGCAGCTGATGTACGAGTAATTGATATGGCAACTGCTTATAGTGTTTTTGCAAATGGAGGATATTATATTGAGCCTTCTGTAATTTTAAGAATAGAAGATAGCCAAGGGAATATACTTTTTAAAAATAATAAAACTCCGCGCAAAGTTTTAGAAAAAAATATTTGCGATACAATTAGCGATGTTTTATCTGATAATGATGCTCGAGCCCCTATTTTTGGAGCCCACTCTTTATTAAGATTTGATAATTATAAAGTTTCTGTAAAAACTGGAACAACCCAAGACAGTGTAGATGGCTGGACAATTGGATATACAGCCGATACTACTGTTGCGGTTTGGGCAGGAAACAATAACCGCACTCACATGTCTGCTATTGGAGAACAAGCTGCTGGACCAATCTGGAGATCTTTAATTTTAAAATCAATTGAGTTAAACACTAACGCTGCTCATCAAGAAACTTCTCAGCCAGTAGAGCCCGGAACCGAAGTGCCTTTAGTTCCAGATTAAATAAGGGATATGGGATAAGCTGTAAGGGATATGGGATAAGAACTTAAAAGCGGACTTTTGTCCGCTTTTGTTAAAACATAAATAATTTTAATCGAATTATTTAATTAAATTTTAATTGGCATTACTACGTATAAATAACTTGCGTCACCGATTGGCTTAATAACAGAAGGCCCATCATTGCCTTGCATTTCAAAAGAAATCTCAGATGATTTTATATTATCTAAGCCTTCTAAAATAAATCTCCAATTAAAAGAAACTTTTAATTCTGCGCCTTCTATTTTGGCAGGTAAAGATAAATTACTTTCTCCCATTTCCGAATCTTGGCTGTATATTTGTATTTCTTTGCTTTTTGGATCTATTTTTAAAATAACTTCGTTGGTTCTTCCTCCAAAAATGCCAGCTGTTTTAATTTGTTTTGCGAAATCATCTTTATTTAAAATTACTTTTGTTTTAGCTTCTTTAGGAATTATTTCTTGGTAAGATGGATATTCCCCTTCTATTTGACGGCTAATTAAATTAATTTCTGGATGGTCTACTCCGTTTAAAAAAGTTTCGAATAAGATTTGTGATTCCGAAGTATAAATTCTGGTTTCTTTTTCTGTTTCACTTAAAATATTTATTAACTCTTTAGCTGCTTTTTGTGGGAGAATAAATGAAATTGGAGTTTTAAAGAGATTTTTGTATCCCCCCTTATTCCCAAAAGATAAAACTTTTTCTGCTAAACGGAAGCTATCGGTAGCTACTATTTTTACTAACTCTTTTTCAAAGGAAAAATAAATTCCCGAAATTTCTGGACGAATTTGAGAGATACTAGCAATATTTACTACCCCCATTAAACCTTCTTTTAATTTACTTGTATTTATTTCAATAAACAGATCCTTACTAAAACTTGGGATAATAGGAAAATCATCAGCCGGAACTCCTTTAATTTGGGTTTTGTAATTTTTACCTTCTATAACCAGAGTATTATTTTTCTCTTTAATGTTTATTTTTTCTTCGCTTAGAGTTGTAGCAACTTGGCTTAAGAGTTTGGCCGGCACCGCTAATTTGCCTTCTTTTTCTGTTTTGCATAACCCCCACCATTGAATTCCTAGTTCTAAATCAGTTGATGAAATTTTTAAAAAATTTGGCAAGGCCTCAATTAATAAATTGTCTAAAATTGGCAAGGTTAAATTTTTTCCAGTAATTTTTTCTGTAAGACTAATACCTTTTTTAAATTCCTTGTTTAAGATGGTGAAGTTCATATATATAATTATTTAATTTATTTAACTTATTATGATTGTTATTATGTTTATAAATTTTGGGGATTAATTTTATAATCTTCTAAAAGCCTTTATCTGTAATAATTTTTTAAAATTTTATTTTGTGTTTCTTGTGGATAACTTGGGTGAGTAAATGGGTAAAAATTAAGTAAAATTCTGGAGAAAAATTATTAAAAATATTTTTAATAATTTTTCATCTTTTTAACCACATTCTTTGATTAGATTTATACTTGTTTTTTAAACACCTTTTTAACATTCTTTCAAAAATTATTTAGCGTAAATTCTTTGTAAGATTAATTCAATTTCTTGATGAATCTTTTCGTCTTCCTCCCATAATTTATCAACTAATTGGCAAGCATGGATGACGGTAGTGTGATCTTTTCCTCCAAATTTTCTTCCGATTTCAGAATATGAAAGTTTTAACTCTTTTTTTAATAAATACATAGCGATTTGCCTGGGCTTACTAAATTCTTTTTTACGAGAAGAGTAAAACATATTTCCACTAGGGATATCATAAAACTCTACAATAGCCTCAATTATTTTTTTTGGGTTAGTAACCTTGCTAGAAGAGATAATAATAGTTTTGAGTAGTTTTTTAACGTCTTCTATGGTTGGATTTTTATTATTGGATTTTTTAAAGATGATTAAGCGGTTGATAGCGCTTTCTAACTCTCGTATATTTTTTTGGATATTATTAGCTACAAATTCGATTACCTCTTTTTCAAAGATAATACCCTTTTCTTCCATTTTTTGCTTTAAAATAGCGGTTCTAGTTTCAAAATCAGGCATATTAATATCAGCAATCATCCCCCCTTCAAAACGAGATTTTAATCTTTCGGTAATAGCAGGGATATTATTAGGGTGCCTATCAGAAGAAAGAATAATTTGTTTGTTTCTTTGGTAAAGTGAGTTAAAATTATGGAAAAACTCTTCTTGGGTTTTATCTTTACCAGCAATAAATTGAATATCGTCTACAATTAAGACATCTAATTCACGCAAGTTCTTTTTTAAATCTTCACTATTATGGTTTCTAATAGCATTCACAATCATAGAAATTAGTTTTTCGGCAGGGATATAACGAACTATTTTATCTGGATTGTTTTGTTTTATTTTATTACCAATAGCTTGAATTAAGTGAGTTTTACCCAACCCTACTCCCCCATAAATAAATAAAGGGTTATAATTTTTACCTGGTTCTTCTACCACTGCCATTGCAGCAGCATAAGCCATTTCATTAAAGGGTCCAATAATAAAATTCTCAAAAGTGTATTTAGGGTTTAGGTTTGTTTCTTTATTTATCTCTAATTCAGAAAATCCTAATTGCTCCACTAAATTATCATCATTTTTAATAGATTGTTTTTTTGAGGAAGCTGGTTTTTTTTCTGTTTTTACTGCGCTAACAACATAATTAATGGTTTTGATATTTGGATTAAGAGTGTGTAGTATTTTTAAAATATCTTTGTTGTATTTTTGTTCTAACCATTCCTTACTAAATGAGTTTGGCACAGAGACAATCGCACCATCTTTTTCAATAGAAGAAATTTTTGTGTTACTAAACCAAGTTGCAAAATTTGCTGCAGAAATATTCAATTGGATTTGAGCCAAAACGGCCTGCCATAATTGTTCAGCTTCCATAGATTTATAGAATAAGGATTATTAATTTTTCTATTATATTATAAATTATTAAAGTCAATATAGCAAAAAGGCTTATAAAATAAGGGCAAAATAATTTGATGTTGAAAAGTCGTGGAGAAAAAGTGTCTAAAATTATTCTTTAAATAATATAAATATAGATATAGTCTATCCTTTTTCGTTTTTTTTCAGCTGGTGGAGCTACAAAAGATTAAGCAATCCAGCCCAAAACCGAAATTTAAATTTGGATTTTATTAAAATCTTGTCTTGACCAAGCAGTAAAATATTGCTATATTTTAAATACTTATTAATTAGATTATTAAGATTATGAGCATAACTTACAACCCAAAGAAAAAGAAAAGGCAAAAGACGCATGGGTTCTTAACCAGATCAAAGACCGAAGGTGGCAAAAAGGTTATAAAAAGAAGAAGATCCCAAAAAAGAGCAAGAATAACTGTTTAAAAGCGTCCCGTCAATTTACGGGAGTTTTTATTTATAATATGTTATCTCCTCAAAATCGCTTAAAAAAGAAAAAAGACTTTGAAAAAGTTTTTAAACAAGGAGATTCTATTAAGGGTAATTTGTTTTTTTTAAAAAAGATTAACAATCAGAAAGATTATACTCGAGTTGGATTTATAGTGAGCAAGAAGATATCCAACAGAGCTGTTGTTAGAAACAAAATCAAAAGACAATTAAGGGAGGCCACGAGAGAAGAACTTAAGAATTATGATGGGAAAAATGATTTAATTATTGTGGCACTTTCCCCTATCAAGAGAGTTGGTTATAAAGAAATTAAAAAAGACATTTCTTTGGTCTTTAGAAAAATTTATAATTCAAAAATAAAACAATGAACTTTATCGTCTTAATTTTCAATACCATTCTTTATCAGCCCATGTTGAATATTTTGATTTGGCTTTACGGCTTAATCGGAAATTTTGGCGTGGCGATTATAATTTTAACTTTGCTTATTAAGCTTTTCTTGCGTCCATTAAATAAAAAGGCCATCGCTTCGCAAAAGGCAATGTCAGAAATCCAGCCTAAAATGCAAGAGATTCAAAACAAATACAAAAATGATAGAGAAAAACAGGCCTTAGAATTAGTGAGCCTTTACAAAAGAGAAAATTTTAATCCCTTTGCTGGTTTTTTATTACTATTTCTTCAAATTCCAATTATTTTAGCGTTATTTTATGTTGTAAAAAATGGAATAAATGTTTCGGAAATTGGGCAATCTCTTTATTTTTTTGTAAAACTACCTTCGGCAATTTACCCCTATCTTATTAATTTTAATGGATACGAGATTTTAGATTTAAGTAAGCCCAATGTTTATTTGGCAATCTTAACAGCTGGAGCCCAATACTTACAAATAAAAACATCTGCCCCTCAATCAATTACGAAATCTAAGGATGGAGAAAATAATAACATGAACGAGATTGGTAATATAATGCAAAAACAGATGGGTTTTTTTGTTCCCATAATGACCTTTATTGTTTTATTTAATTTACCTGCAGCCTTAGGACTTTATTGGATAGTATCAACAGTGGTTTCTGTTTTTGAACAACGTCAATTATTAAACAAGAAAAAATAAAATGATAATAGATCACAACGAGAAAAATTTAATAGAAAATATTGTTTTAGATTTTTTTGATGCAGCTGGTTATAGTGCAGAAATTAAAAATATTTCAATACAACACGAAGATGACAATTATATTTTATACATTAATCTTAGCGTAGAAGACGCTCAAATGTTGATTGGAAAGCAAGGAGTTGTGCTTTCGGATATCCAATTACTTTTAAGAAAAATATTAAAGAAAGGGTTAAATAAAGAAGTATTTTTAAATTTAGACATAGATAATTATAAAAAGAAAAAAGAAGAATATCTCCGGGATTTAGCTGAAGATGTGGCTGATGAAGTTTCTTTTACTAAAAAAACAAAAGAAATACCTATGCCCTGCTCTTTTGATAGAAGGATTGTGCATTTAGAATTGGCCAAAAGGACAGATGTTATAGTAGAGAGTGTTGGAGAAGGAGAGGAGAGGAGGATTGTTATTAAGCCGAAAGCATAATAAGGGATAAGGGATAGGCGGTAAGGGATAAGGGCAAAAGTATTTAAGAATAAAAATGGAACAAAAAGAAATAAAATCATTTTTTGATCTACTTGCTTGGCAAAAGGGGCACCAGTTTGTTTTAATGTTATACCGGGCGATGGAAAGATTCCCAGCAGATGAAAAATTTGGACTGGTAAGCCAAATGAAGAGAGCAAGCGTTTCTATTACTAGCAATATTGCCGAAGGATTTTCTAGGTATGGCTCTGCGGATAAAATTAATTTTTATCGATTTTCAAAAGGATCTATTACAGAAATACAGAATCAGTTAGTTATTTCTAAGGATTTAAAATATATTAACGAGAAAGAGTTTAAAGAATTATTCGAACAATTAACCGTTGTACAAAAATTAGTAAGCGGATTAATCGGCGGGATTAAAGTAAGGGGAGATAAAAAGAAATAAAAAATTTAATAAAATACGGATCCAAGATGGTCCGTATTTTATTTTGTAATACCCATATCTCTTATCCCATATCCCTTAGCCCATATTATATTAGTTCTTGGGCTTGCTGGTCAGCAAAGACCTTTTCTTTAGCCTCTTTGATTTTAGAAACTTCTTCTGGGCTGGTGGTAATGATTTGGTCTTCGGTGTAAGAGGCGCGAATAGCAATTGCGACGTGTTTTTGTCCAGCAAAAAATATTCCCTCCCCTACCGGTGTTTCCAAAAGTAAATATTTTTCTTGGTCGGTTAAACTAAAAACATTTTGTACTAAATCAATTGAGGCTGGACTTTGTTTTAATAATAACTGAATAGATGAGTTTGTAATTATCGGTTTACCATAATCCGAATTAATAAAATCTGTAATATCCTGAGTGATAGTGGTTACTCCTAGCCAATATTTTCGGGCTCTTTTACAAATACCAAACAAGAAAGAAGCGCCATCTGTTTCTTTCATCATCCACCAGGCCTCATCTATAACCAAAATTCGTTTTTTGAAAGAAGCGCGAATTGTGTTCCAAATATAGCGCATAACGATAAACATTGCGATTGGCCTAAGCTCATTCTCAACATCACGGAGGCCAAAAATAACTAATTGGCTTCCCATATCAATATTAGTTTTGGCATTGAAAAAGGAAGAATAAGTTCCTCGAGTAAATTTTCTTAATCTTTCGGTTAGGCTTTCCGCAGATTCCATGGTTTCTAAAACAGATTCTAAATCAGATAAAACAGGGACATTATTTTTCCAGTTTTTGGTATCAGAATCAACTGTAATATCTTTAGCTGCATAAGTGGCCATAAGCGCTTGATCCATAATAGCATCTTCTTCTGGTGTTAATCCACCAAGCATTATTCTCATTAATCCAACTAAATTAATCACAGTGTTTCTGAGAGCATTTTCTGGAGTTTCATCTTCGCCTATTTCTGGTAAATCAAAAGGATTGATATGATTATCTGAACTCAAAGCAACTTTAAAAAATGAACCTCCAACTGCCTCGGATAATGTTTTGAATTCATTTTCCGGATCAATAACAATACATTCAGTTCCCATCATTAAAGAACGTAAGATTTCTAATTTTACAGTATATGATTTTCCAGAACCTGATTTAGCGAAAATAACCATATTTGCGTTTTCCATGCTAAATCGATCAAATAAAACTAAAGAACTATTGTGTTTATTTACTCCAAAAAGAATTCCTTCGCTAGAGCTTAAATCAAAAGAAATAAATGGGAACAAACTGGAAAGCGGAGTGGTATTTAAAGTATTGTGAACTTGTAAAAGATCGTCTCCATAAGGCAGGCAGGAAATAAGGCCTTCTTTTTGGCGAAAAAGCGCGGGCTTAATATAAATAAGACGCGACTCTAGCATTGATCTTAAAGTAGTTTCTACTGTTTCTAAATCTTTTTTATCATCAACATAAACTGTAACATACAATCCAAATTTAAACATTTTTTCTTGCGCTGTTTGTAAGCTATCTCGCAAATCTTCCAAATCTTGAAAAGCCGTTTCCAAAGAAGGATCCCTCACTAACCCTTTTTCTTGTTTTTCTATGATTTCTGATTGCACATTAGTTACGCTTTTTCTTAATTGTTTTAGAATTTCGCCGGTTTCAATTGGGTGGAAGAAAAAAGATAAATCAAAAGGAATGTTCATATTAATAATCGGTGCAATCCAGCCCATATTTAGATATCGCGGATAAGAAAAAACAAAATAAGTTTTAGAATATTTTTCTTCAAGATGTAAATAGTTCTGTGCCATTTCAATTGAGGCAGGAGCAATAATGTCCTTAAAATCCATGGCCTCAGTATCAAACATCTTTTTCTCGTTTTCGCCTTTTTTATTTAAAAAATTAATAAATCCCATAATTTTATTAAGTTATAATTTCTGGAGGTAGATTTGGATAATAACCCAATTCCGCTTGTTTGGGGTGGTGTAAGGACCACAACAATTCCAAAATTTCTTCAGATCCCATGCTGGCTGATTTTAATCCGCATCTACGAAGACCCAAAGAGATATACTCCATTCTTTGCCAAAGTTGGTATTTGCCTTTTTGAAAATGTTCTTCTGTGAGAACAGTTTGTGTTGGGGTTTTATTTTTTTCCGGAGTAGTTGCTCCAGTAAATTTCAGCAATGGATAATATGGCACAACCACATAAAAACTTTTATTCATTATAGAGCCACTCCCAACTAGCTCTTCTATAAAATTTCGATAATCCGCAGTTTGTATTCTTAATAATTCGTTAGTTTGTTTGCTTTCCAATTCTTTTATTTTATCAATATATCCAGTAATGTTAACTTTTCGTGAGCTTACAAGGATTTGACAAGAAAAATCAAGGGAATTAAGAAAGTTTTGAAAATTAAAAATAATAGCCGACTGTTCTTCTTCTGACTTCAGGGCAAAATTAATAGACGAGACGAGTAAAATACCTTTCATGGACTGGTCATTCATTAGCATTACACCTTCTCTTATTTGTTTTATAGGTATGAATTGTTGTGAGGGCTGGGGCATATTTATTTTTCAAAATCAATTTTTTTAATTAATTGGTCCATTTTCCCCGATTGTTTTATTTTTAAAGGAGAGGATTCTGATGTATCCTTTTTTTCTTCGGCTGGTTTTTTGGTTGAAGAAAGAAAGACCGGAGATTGTTTTCTTTTCCAAATAAAAAATTTTGAATTAATCGTGTAGTTGGCAAAATTTTTACCTGCCGCTGGAATAGTTAATCCTTCTATTTTTACAAAAGCTAAAGCAATAGCGCTTCCTAAGAGCAACCCGCAAATCATTATAAAAAGAGAGAAATTTGTCTTACCAATAGAAAAGTTTAGAAAAAAACAAATTAAAGCAGCTCCGCCAAGGTAAATAGCTTGATTTAAAGTGAGTGGCCCCATTATTTTGGGGTCGTGTTCAATAAATTGTGGAACTCTAAAATCCATAAAAATTAAAATTAAAAAAATTAAATTGTTGGTTCTCGGTAGGGATCAATTTTTTCAGACCTTATGGGGGTTGGCGTTGGCTTTTCAAGCGGATCAATTTTTTTTGATTCTGGGGTTGTAGTTGGTTTGATTGGGTTAGTTGGAGGGACTGGGCTTTGAGGTGGTGGCGAAGCTTTAGCCACTTCCCTATTTTCTAATTTTGGCTCTATATTTTTTTCTTCTATTGGTTTGGAAATTTGGGGCGTTGGAGTATTTTGTTCAATATTTTTTAATTCTAAGCTTTCTTTTATTTTTGGAATTGGTTCGGACTGTTTTGTTTTTGGCAAATCAACCAAGCTTATGACAGGGGTTTTAGGAGGTTCAGGTTTTTTAAAATTTAAAGGACTTACGGTTGGCTTTTTTTCAATTAAGTAAGAGGCCAAAGATTTTATTGGTGGAAATTTAATTAAATCTTTCTCGCTTAATTTATATTCTATATTCGGTTGCTCTGGTGGGTTTTTTTCTAAAGCGTTCGGTTCTTTTATTTTTGTTGTTTCTGGTTTTGATGCGAAAGTAATTTTTTTGTCTTCTATTTGAGAAATATGACGATATCCTGGTTTTTGCTCTTCTAATCTTGAGAGAGCCAATCGCAAATGTTTAAAAATATTAAGATCAATTTGCTCAGTTATTTTATTAGCCAACGATTCGTTGACATTTAGTTCCAATTCTAAAGTAATGCCAAAATCATTAAGTGGTAGAAGGCCCATTAATACCCTACCTGTATATTTGGCAACAATTGATGATTGCTCTTCTTCTAATCCAAGATTGCTACAGATATTATAAATTATCTGATTGTTTTTTTCATCAAAAATGGCTTCTTTTAATTCTTCGGGTAGGGTTTTGTAAACATTCCAAAAAAATTCTTTGGTATACTCTTCCATATATACAACATTTTATCACAAATGATTTTTAAAGGCAACAGAAATTAAATAATTTTAATAGAGATTTTTATAAATTAATTAAGGGGAATAAAAAATTGACAACAAGTGTGATTTATGAGATAAAATAATTGGTTCACATGAACATTAAAAAATCAGTATTGTTGTTTGTGATTGTGGCTGCTATGGCCATTATTGCACTGGGGTTTGTCCAAGGAGGATTTCAGCCCACTTTCGTAAAGAATGAAACAAGTGGATATGAGGCAGGAGCAGAGGTAATTCAACCTGAAATTCCGATAGTGCTACTTCCGACCGTGGCTGAAACGATTATTGCGACTACGGCACCAACTACGGTGCCGACACCTGAACAAACGGTGGTCGCGACTGTCGCGACTACTGCACCAACTGCAGTCGGGGCGATCGTAGGGGAAGAATGGAAAAGCTCTCGCGAGTTTCAGATTTCTTCCCAGGTGGCGGTGCCTCTCAATCCCGAGAGGACCCGGTGGAAGGTAACAATTACCTTCAATAACCGGGGGAATACTCCCGTGAAAGCCGAAAAGCTTTTATGGGGAGGAGAAGAAATTGAGCTAAATGCAGATGTCCCTCCGGGGGCATCGGTTGTTTGTCCAATTGGGGAGCAACCAACTCCCCAACTCAAGCCGATTAAACTAATCGGCTACAAGTGAATACCGCCAATGGCGGCATGAGGGAATTACTAAAAATGATTTTATCAGAGGATTATTTATAGTGATTACCCTCTTCTTTTTATTTTAAATAAATTTTTGTATTTTAAAGGGTTATTAGCCCTTTATTTTTTTGTAGGGAAAAACATTGACAATAAATAAAAAGTAGTTTATAATTATAATAATCCCCTATTCTATTTGGGGGCGCAAAGTGGTTTGGAGTTGCGCCGTCTAAAGATTAGGAGAAGCAATTTTACAATTTACAAAAGGTGATTTAGAAATGACTAACATAAAAATTGGTGCCTATGGCTGTTGTATAGCAAGGAGAACAAAAATTTTCTGTGGAGGGATTTGAAATGGTAGAAGAAAAAACAAAAAGTGAAGCCGTATCTTTTGGTATCGGGCTTCTGGTTATTATCATTGCCGAAGCCATCATAGGGATTTTGTCCCCTGATGGAATTTTAGGAATAATTGTATTCCTCGGGTTGAGCCCGCTTATTATTTTCTTGGTTTGGTATTTCTACTGGGTACCCAGAAATATTTTCGGAACTTTTCCTGACTCTGGGTTTGACACTCCATTAGAAAAGGGTAAAACCCTTGTGGGGCAAGTGACTGCTTGTTCTAATCATGATGTTGATCCGCTTGATGGAACACTAAAAAAGAAAAAAGATATAAAACCCCACTACTCCCCGCGATTTAATATCGCAGGAGCTGTGCCATTTTGGTGGCCTATTGTTAAAGTAAGGCCAACAAAGCTTAAATATGGCAAGAATATTCCTATAAAAACAGGAGAGCCGTTGGAGAAGAGTGTTGAAATCAAAGAAACCATTGTTAACAAAGTTTCTTTGAAATGGTACCCGTTTGGTATTTTGACAGATTGGGTTGAAATCTCTGGCAATGCTAGAGCTAGGGCCAGGATTACTTGGGTGGGCCGTCTTCTTAATTATGAAGATGCTAATATTAACAACACGAACGTGATAATGACAATCTCCAATGAGATTGTTAACCAATTCCGAGGATTTTCTGCTGATATGGAATTTAATGATCTTAAGAAAATTCGCGATAACGAGGGAGCTTTTGAAGAAACGCTTAAGCTTATTCAGGGTTTGGCTCGGATATATGGGATGGAAATTAAGACAATTATGATGACAGACATAGAGCTTCACCCAGAAGATCAAGCTGCTTTTAGGAAACAGCTTCAGGCCCAGAAAGATGCTGATGCGAGAATTACTTCGGCCGAAGCAGAAAGTAAGGTCTTAAAAATTATGGGGGTTGGGAAGCAACAAGCTCGTGCTCTTGAGACAATGGGAGCGGTGACGCATCAAATTTCATTGATTTGTGGAATTACGCCTGAAAAAGTTCCGGCTATGATGAATGACCCAGAATTTAGAAAGTTTCACAACGAAGAAATTAAAGCAGCACTTCGTTTTGTAGAACAATCAGTTTCTGCTGACGCAGGAGCACTTATTCATTTCTTGACTAGTGGAGCGCAATCAACAGGGGGCTCTGGAACAAATTTTGGAGGGCTCAATAGCGAAGCAATCGCTTATGTTGTGGGCTTGATCAAGGCGTTGAATATGCCAGCGGTTAATGGGCAATTGCCTAAAGATCTTAAGGTGCCTTCAAATACTTCGGAATATTCTGACCGTCACGAAAGCAAGAAAAAGACCAATCGAGAATCGGATGGATCACAAGGACAAATGAAAAAATATATTGAAATGTCAAAAGATCCAAACTCTGGTTATTATGGGATAAACCCTTATGATATTCGTGATCATCAGAAAGCTATGAAAAAGGAGATTAAAGATACAGACGATGATTCAGAAAAGAAAAAACCAGAACTTTCAAGCGAGCAAAAAGAAGCACTTGAAGAAAAGGGCTTATTGGAAGATTAATAAACATCTTCAAAGCCCTTATTTTTTTACATAAGATCTTGATTTATGCCTTTTATCTTAGGCTTTAACTCTGGAGATATCTTATTTTCTTGTGTTAATTCTAAATTAGAATAAAAATTATCATCATTAGAAAAATCACCAATTTCTATATTCTTTTCTTTAATAACTAGTTCGTTATTTTTAATATCTTGGCAAATTAAATCAGCTTCCTCTTTAGAGGTTTTTAAATTTTTTTCTATTAAGCTTGGCAAATCTTGAAATTCTATTTTATTATTTATTAGGTCTTCTATGATTTGTCTTAATATTTTGCTAGGCTCAAAAGATTGACCATTGTTTAATAAAAACTTAAGAGCAACCCGTCTTTCCATTTTATCTATTAAATTGTTCGGATCTTCCATTTTGTCTAATTTTTCTATTTCATCTAGTTCTTTTTTGAGTTGAATATTTGAGTTTATAAAATTTTCCTCAAGTCGAAATTTTGTTACGATTTTTTCTATAAAATATAAAGAGAGTGGCAATGATAATATTTTTTTGTTATTCATATTTTAAGCCCTATAATAATCTAAATAATAATATAATTGATTAATCTTATTATTGTAATCAGCTTCTCTTCTTGCGGCAAGATCTATGGCTCTTTGTTGCTCTTGGGTTCTAGTTGCTCGGTTTGGATAGAGCCTTACAAGACGGAGCCATTCATTATGAAGCCTTGTTCTTTCTCTATATAAAGCAGCCCTATCGACAGATCTTCTCGCTGCGTCTCTAGCTTTTTCGCCACCCTTTCCTCTAAAAGTTTTATTTATATCACCAATACTCATATCTTCTAATTTAGTAGGATCAGATAAGTCCCGTGATTTTTTAACATTTGGATCCCCTTCAATAACTTTCTTTTTCCAATTTTTAAAAGATTTTTCTTCGCTTTTTCCTCCAGAAATAGCGCCTCTGGCAGATCTGCCCGCCCCTTGTTTTAATCCCTCTGTTCCTGCTTCAAAAATAGACCTTGTTCTACTATTACCACTTTCACGAGACGAACTCCATCCTTCTTTTGCTCCCACATAAGTGCCAACAGCTGCACCAGCAATAGCCCCTTTTGTTCCGCCAACTAGATAATTTGTATGTTTTTTTAAGCTTGCTCCTATAGAACCACCAGAATCAAGGGTGAGCATAAAGAAAATTACCAAAACAACAAAAGGCAAAGAATAGGAAAATAATAAAGCCAGGGTGCCAGACAAAACTCCTCCTGTTGGAGCAGAAACAATTGATTCTGGATCGGTAGCAATTTCAAACATTAATAAATTTGATAGCCAAATACCAATAGCTGCCGGAATGCCTAGAAAACACCATTGTAAAAAAGCATCCCACCATTCGTCCCAGTAAAACATTCCAGGAAATATTTTTTTAATCATTTTTCCTTGAGGCATTACTTTGGTAGAAAAAGCAATTGGTGATAAAATAATTAAAATCCAAAGCATCACAATCCTAACCAAAAATAAAAGTGCGAAAAGAAAATAAATAACAGCCGAGAAAAGACAGAAAAGACAAAGAACAACCAATGTGGGAATATCGGCTATGCTAAATCCGCTCATTTTACTGGCCATGAGTGTGGCAAAGCTTGGGGGCACTCCCCCCTTCAAGAGTAGATCCATTATTATTCTAGCCAAGTCAATAATCAATCCACAAAACACTGGAGTAAAATTAATTAAAGCAGCGATTAAAACAAAATTTACCAAAGCTTTTTTAGCTTGGACTTCTTGGTAATCCATAATAATACTTAAAGCAATAATAACTAATCCAAAGATTAAAACAACGTTGGCTAAGTTTCTGGTAAATCCCCAACCAGTTGAGACCAGGTGATTATCTGGCCCAGTAAATGAAACAGCTAAAAAATCTCCACTAGTTACCCAATTTAATAAATCAAGAGCAACATTTAAAAGAAATAATGGCACGCTCATTAAAAGCCCAAAAAGTGTGCCAAAAATAGCATCAGTAAATACTTCTGAAGCCGCTCCAAGCTTCCCTTTTACCCATCCTAAGGGATCCCAAGAGAGTGCCTGCGTGGTAGATAAAGGAATTAAGATAGTGATTAAAATAAAAAAACAAAAAACTAATAAAAATTTTTTGTTGGAAAATAATTTTTTTAAAAAATCGAAAAACATAAGTTTACTTAAAAATTAAAGAATGTTATAATCATTATAACATTAATTAAAATTTTGTATAGCAAGAATGGGCTTAATAAGCAAAATATTTCCAACCAGCCTTAAGGGGATTAAACTTTCACCAGAATTATTATTGATTTTTCCTTTGGCATTCATGGGTGACTCTATAGGATTTATTCTTTTATTGCTTGGTTTAGATGATGCTGGAATTATTGATTTTGTAGTAGGAAATATTATTATGCTTTGGATTATTTTGAGAAGAAAACATCCAAGTGTATTTAAAAGAATTTTATTAAGATTTTTTGGTTTTGCAATTATAGAATGTGTGCCTTATGTGGGAGGAGTTTTCTTTGGATATACCTTAGCGGTATTAAAAACAATTATGGATTCAAATGAAGCGCAACAAGAAGAGGACGAAGAAAATCAAATAACCGCTCTCGGTGGTTTTAAAAAATAAACCTTGTTAAAAATAAAATAAAAGGTAAAAAATATGAAACTTAAAAATATAAAAAATAAATTATTTCCAATAACTTTTTTGTTGATAGTTTTTTTGTTTCCTTTGGTTGTTTTTGGAGCAACACCGCTGGAGATTCAGTATCCTGATTTGCCTGGATTTTCTGTGTCTGGTGGAACCAATTTTTTCGTCTATGCTTTTAATTTTTTAATTTATGTTGGTGGAATAGTAGCGATTATTGCGATAATTTATCAATCTGTTTCTATTGCTTTTTCTAAGGGCAATATAGCTAAAGTTACAGAGGCAAAAGACAGAATTAGAGCTGCCTTTTTTGGTTTGGCAATTTTATTAGGATCATATCTAATTTTAATGGCTATTAATCCTGATCTAACAAAAATAAGATTAGCAGATGTTTCTTGGGAGAATGGCATAGATTGGCTCCCTGATACAAAAACTGATTCCAATGTAACTTATAAAGAAATACCTCTGGGTTCAATTATTGAGTCTATTTTAATTCCTACTTCTACTACTGAAGAGCAAAAGTATAATTATTCTCAATTTTATGGCAAAACTGAAGAGTTGTGTTATCTTTACGACGTAGAGGGAAATACAATTGATAGAAATAACGACGGATTTATTAATGCTAAAGATACGGTTGAAGGGTTAGATATGTCTGTTTGTATGGATAATTTATTAAAAGCAGTAATTGCAAAAATAAAATGGTTTAATGGCAATGAAGATATTTGCAATGGTGATGTTTCTGGCATTGCTGGTCCAATTAATTCAATGAAAGCATCTATTAGAACGGGTTGTAGATGTTCAGAAAAAGATGGAACAGACAGATGCGCGAGATGGTCTGATATTACTTTTCCTCCAGCTCCATTTTCTGATCCACCTTATGTAAATGGATGCCGAACTATAGATGAAACAGTTGAATGCCCTGATGGAAGTGGTGGAACTAATTACGTTGATAAAACTACTTGCGACCAGCATTGTGAGTGCTGTGGAAGTGCAAGGGGAAATAATTCTGGATGCCAAACTACCCCAGCCAATCCTTTTTATGCAGCTAATAGCAGCAATTATGCAGTGAAAGATCCGTGTACTACTCGTCCGCAGATTGATTGTGCCAGGCAAGAAATGAATTTCCGTATTTATGGAAAGGGGTTAGATCTTGGATTAAAATGTGCAGGAGTATATGATTATAGCCCAGACATTGCACCATTTATAGATGAAGACAATAATGGGCTTAAAATTTCTGAAAGAACTGGTGCGGACGGCCAAGTTTATAAAGCGGAATTTTTAACTTTTCAACAAATAGTTAATTTTGGGAAAACAGGTGAAACAATTACTTTTAAAAATGATGGCAGAATTACTGATTTTAAAAAATATTTTGACGCTAGATTGAATGACCTTAGCGCCGCGATAAGAGAAATAAACTATGATAAAAATAAAAATGTTTTATCTTTAGCAGAATTTCAAAAGCTTGAAGAAACCAGCCAAGAAGCAGTGGGCAAAGAACTTCCCTTTTCCAGTTACGATGTTATCACTTATCACAATTTTGTTTGTGAAAAATACCAAGATGACGATCCAGATAAGCTTTGTGTCCAGGGAGGATTACAAGAATTAAAAGAAGATGGATACGCTTTTTTACTTGGAGAAAAGTATAGCGGTTTTGAAACCTTGGGCGAGGGCAAGGCAGTAATGGCAAATATGAATATAAGCAGCTCTGCGTATATTTATGATCATCAAGCAGATGGTTGGCCTTTTATTGCTAAGAGAGTTTGGAATAATAAGTTAATGGCAAGCACAAGCATGGAAAGAACCACTTATAATAGTGGAGACCCAGCTACTTTATATGTTTTATCAAATCCAGGCACAAATGATCCGAGCAAATATTCGGCAGCTGCAAAAAAAGGAATAATTGATACCTCCCCCACTGGCGCTCAATGCACCTTAAAAGGAGGTGAAATAGAGAAAACAGAAGAACAACAAATACAAAAAGGAACATTAATTTCTAATGTTCCAATTGGAGAATTAGCTGAAAAAACATTTAAATATGTAAGCGATTTAAAACTTGTGCTTGACGGAGTGGTGGAAGAAGTTAAAAACACAATTGAATCAGCTGATCAATTAGCCAACGTACTTCCAGAGGAATGCAACTGTAACAGGTGTGGCAATACAAACGATTGTCAGCCAAAAACTAATATCTATTGCGATACCAGCACTTATTGCGGTGCAGAAGGATGCACAATTTGTAAAAGTAAAACAGAAGAAGTTTGCGACCAGGGATGTACTGATTGTTCTGCCAATGAAAGAATTGATACTCTTTGGTATCATTGTGTTGTTGATTGGCCTGGTATTACTTATTTAACTGGTTCTTGGGTTGCAGTTAGAAATTATAGTTTTTTTAGTGCAGGGGTGCTAAATCCTTTTTGGAAAAATACATGTTGGTTGGATGGTTATGCTCATGCCGATTATTATAAAGGAGTGTCGCAAACAGAGGCCATTCTTGCTTATCCATATATAGGGATTGGGGGACCATCTGGATCTGGATGTAGTGATTGCCAAGTGTCTGGATATTGGTTTAAAAGTTCTATTCCATCCTGCCAAACAAAATTATATGGAGGGTTAGATGCTGATGGTAATTTTGTATATGGACAAATTTGTTCTTTCAACTTTATCGATGAAATGCTTAAAGATCAAGATGCACACAAACAAGAACTAAAAGACGTTTTTTCTGGAAGTATTTGTCGATGTGTTCAGCGTAGGGGGCAATGCTATAGATCGGTTTTAAAATTTGACCCAATTACATCAACTTATTCATATGATATGTCTTTAGGAAGCGCAGGAAGTGCTTATGGTTGTAAAACATCAATTTTTTCAGCAAGCTATCTTACTGACTCTATCGATAAAAACTATATGTTCGGATGCGGTTATGTTATAAAAGGATTCCCTTCTTCTTGTTTTGACACAATAAAATATAATTATTATGTTGGTAAAAGAGATAATTCTTGGGAGATTGGATGTATAAACAACAAGCCATTTTTTAAGCCGACAGTAACACTTTCTGCTTCTTGTGGAGAGACAGAAGAACTTTCGGAACAAGATATAAATGATTTAAAAACATTAAATCCTGGTCTTAATTGGAATGGTCAAGGATTCGATGCACCAAAATTTCATTGTTCGTTTTTTGGAGGTAATTGGGACAGCG
>ENA-UOWO01001252-UOWO01001252.1-activated-sludge-metagenome-genome-assembly--contig:-NODE-1252-length-34389-cov-11.768859_pt1 | contig 34389 bp, 43 predicted proteins | sample MGYA00238148_ERZ761564 | MGnify/ENA primary metagenome ERZ761564 (study PRJEB28885, sample SAMN05720194) | activated sludge metagenome | isolation source: Anaerobic digester | place: USA...
AAGGGGACATTCTCTCGTGAGTTAACAGGGGGACATTTCTAAAGAGTTTTGACATTGACAGCCACAACCACTTGCAATATGAATTTAATATACGAAAACGTTCAGTAAAGAAATGTGCGTGAGGTCGATTAAATGAAGGGGAAAGTACTGATCTCGGTGCTGGGCTTGGTGGGCATCGTCGTCCTGCTGGGTGGCATCAAGGCGCTACAGATCGGGGCGATGGTGGCGCAGGCCGAACGCATGGTTCCCCCGCCCGAATCGGTCGCGACGGCGAAGGTCACGCGTCGCCCGTGGCAGGCCGAGTTGCACGCCATCGGTTCCTTGAATCCCGTGCAGGGCGTCATGATCAGCGCCGAGTTATCTGGCGTTGTGCGAAAAATCGGTTTCGAGAATGGCGCGGTCGTTCGCAAGGGTGATCTACTGGTTCAATTGGATACGGATCTGGAGGAGGCGCAACTGCGCTCCGCCGAGGCACAGGCCGAACTGTCGAAGTTGGACTTGGACCGCGCGAAGCAATTGCGGGCCGATCGGACCATCGCGCAATCCGAATTGGATACGGTGGACTCGCGCCACAAGCAGGCCGTTGCCCAGGTCGAGGCGCTTCGCGCCACCATCGCCAAGAAAACCCTCACGGCCCCGTTCTCGGGCCGGGCGGGCATCCGAAAGGTGAACCTGGGACAATTTGTCGACGCGGGTAAACCAATCGTGTCCCTCCAATCCACCGATCCGATCTACGCGGATTTCCACCTGCCACAGCAGCGATTGGCCGATCTGCGCACCGGCCTGGCCGTGAACCTAAGGACCGACGCGTTCCCCGATCGCGCGTTCGATGGCACCCTCAGCGCGATCAATGCCGAGGTCGATGAGGCCACCCGCAACGTCCATCTCCAGGCCACGATACCGAACCCGGATGGGGCCCTGCGCCCCGGCATGTTCGTGCGCGTCGCCGTCGTACTGCCCAACAAAGAAAACGTCCTGACGATCCCCGCCACCTCGGTTCTCTACGCCCCATACGGCAACTCCGTCTTCGCGATCGAAGATGCCCCGGCCGGCGGCAAGATCGTGCGCCAGCGGTTCGTTCGCCTCGGCCCGACGATCGGGGATTTCGTCGCCATCAGCGAGGGCCTCAAGGAGGGCGAGGAGATCGTGTCGGCGGGCGCCTTCAAACTCCGCGGCGGGATGCACGTCTCTGTCAACAATGCGATAGGCCCGGAGTCCCGCCTGCAACCGGAGCCCGACGACACCTGACCGCCACCGCCCGGCGACCCGTCGGACTTTCGGAAGTCCACCGGGCCGCCTGGAAGCAGGACCGCCCAAACATGCAGGCCTCGTTCACAGACATATTCATCCGGCGCCCGGTCCTCGCGATCGTGGTGAACGTGGTCATCGTTGTTGCGGGCCTCCAGGCGATCAGCGGGCTCAACGTCCGCCAGTACCCGCGCAGTGAGAACGCCACGATCACCGTCACCACCGTCTACGTCGGCGCCAGCGCCGACCTCGTGCGCGGCTTCATCACCACCCCGCTGGAGCGCGCCATCGCGGCGGCAGACGGCATCGATTACATTGAGTCCGAGAGCGCCCTCGGGCTCTCGACCATCAGGGTCCGCCTCAGGCTCAACTACGACTCCACCAAGGCGCTCGCCGAGATCAGCTCCAAGGTCGATCAGGTCCGCGGCGACCTGCCCCCCGAATCCGAGGTGCCGGTCATCAACATCGAGTCCGCCGATTCCCAGTTCGCCTCGGCCTACCTGAGCTTCACCTCCGACATCCTCAAGGAAAACGAGGTCACCGACTATCTGGTGCGCGTGGTCCAGCCGCGCCTCACCGCCGTCAAGGGTGTCCAGCGGGCCGACATCCTGGGCGGGCGCACTTTCGCCATGAGGATCTGGCTCAAACCCGATCGCCTCGCCGCCCTCAACATCAGCCCGGCGCGTGTCCGGGCCGCGCTTGCCGCCAACAACTATCTCGCGGCCGTCGGCCAGACCAAGGGCGCGCTCATCTCTGTCAACCTCACCGTCAACACCGATCTCAGCACCGTCGAGGAATTCAAGAAACTCGTCATCCGGGAAAGCGGCGGGGTCATCGTGCGGCTCGAGGATGTCGCCGACGTCGTGCTGGGCGCCGAGAATTACGACGCCCTGGTCCGCTTCTCCGGCCAGCGCGCCGTGTTCATGGGCATCTGGGCGCTCCCCAACGCCAACACGATCGACGTCATCCGCCGCATCCGCCAAGAGCTGTCGCTTGTCGAAAAGGAACTCCCGTCCGGGATGACGGCCGGCGTCGCCTACGATGCCACCAAATACATCAACGACGCCATCCGCGAGGTCATCAAGACGCTGAGCGAAACCCTGCTGATCGTGGCCATCGTCATCTTCCTTTTCCTCGGCTCGCTGCGCTCCGCCCTCATACCGGTCGTCGCGATCCCGGTCTCTCTTATCGGCGGCGTCTTCCTCATCCAGATCTTCGGCTTCACCATCAATCTGCTCACCCTGCTCGCCATCGTGCTCTCGGTCGGGCTTGTCGTCGACGACGCGATCGTCGTAGTGGAGAATGTCGAGCGCCACCTTCGCGAGGGACAGAAGCCGATGCAGGCGGCGTTGCTCGGCGCGCGCGAACTCGTCGGCCCAATCATCGCGATGACCACGACGCTGGCCGCCGTCTATGCTCCCATCGGCCTCCAGGGTGGTCTCACGGGCTCGCTCTTCCGCGAGTTCGCCTTCACGCTGGCGGGCGCCGTCACCATCTCGGGGGTCGTTGCGGTCACCCTTTCGCCCGTGATGTCCTCGGCCCTGTTAAACCCGGAGCGCGAGGACCGCGGCCTGACGGGCCGCATCAACCGGGATTTCGACCGCCTCAAGGCCCTGTATGGTCGCGTGCTCGGCGCGACCCTGGAGGCACGCCCAGCCGTGTATGTCGTCTGGCTGGGCCTCGGATTGCTCTGCTTCCCCATGTTCAAGATGTCGCCCAAGGAACTCGCCCCCCTTGAGGACGAGGGCGTCATCTTCGGCATTATCGAGGCGTCCGCCAACGCGACTATTGACCAGACGATCATCTACGCCGACGCCGTCAATCAGATCTTCATGAGCATCCCGGAGACGAGCCACACCTTCCAGCTCACCCAGCCCAGTGCCGGTTTCGCCGGGATGGCCACCCGACCGTGGGGCGAGCGGAAGCGCAGCGTCTTTAAGATCCTCCCCGAAGTCCAGGCCAAGCTCCATCCGGTCCCGGGCATTCGGATCATGCCCGTCACGCCCCCCTCGCTGCCGGGCGGCGGCCAGTTCCCTGTCGAGTTCGTCATCGCCGCCACCGCCGAAGCGCCAAGGATCCTCGAATTCGCCAAACAGATCCAGCAGGCCGCCACAGCCAGCGGGATGTTCGCATTTCCGCCAATCCTAGACACCAAGATCGACCAGCCGCAGGCCGAGATCGTACTGGATCGTGACAAGGTTGCCTCGCTCGGCCTCGACCTGGGCCTCGTCGGTGCCGATATCGCCGCCATGACCGGCGGCAACTATGTCAATTGGTTCAACATCGCGGGCCGCAGCTACAAAGTCATCCCCCAGATCAAGCGCGTCGGTCGCCTCCAGCCCGAGCAGATCCAAGATATCTACGTCACCGGCTCGGGGGGCCGCCTCGTCCCGCTCGCCACCGTCGCAAGCCTCACGAACACCACCCAGCCCCGCACTCTCAACCGTTTCCAGCAGCTCAATGCGGTCAAGATCAGCGGCGTCGCCATACGCCCCCTCGACGAGGCACTCCGATTTCTCGAAGCGGAGGCCGCCAAGATCCTTCCCGACGGCTACAACCTCGACTATACGGGGGAATCCCGCCAGCTCCGCACCGAGGCCGACCGCTTTCTTCCGGCGCTCGCCCTGGCCCTCGTGATGATCTTCCTGGTGCTCGCGGCCCAATTCAACAGTTTCCGCGATCCTTTCATCATCCTGCTTGGCTCCGTCCCCCTCGCCATGTTTGGCGCCCTCCTCTTCACCTTCCTCAAGATCCCCGATCCCAATCTCCCCTACTGGACCAACGGCTGGACCACCACGCTCAACATCTATTCGCAGGTCGGGCTCGTCACCCTCGTCGGACTCATCTCAAAGAATGGCATCCTGATCGTGGAGTTCGCCAACGAACTCCAGCGCAAGGGGCTCGCCAAGCTCGACGCTGTGCGCGGTGCCGCCGCCACCCGCCTCCGCCCCGTTCTTATGACCAGCGTCGCCACCGTCTTCGGCCATCTGCCCCTCACCCTCGTCACCGGCGCCGGCGCCCACGCCCGCAATTCCATCGGCCTCGTCCTCGTCGGCGGCATGGCCATCGGCACCGCATTCACCCTCTTCGTCGTCCCCTCCCTTTACATGCTCATCGCCAGAGACCACCGGGACGAGGCCGAATCCCCGTAGGGTTTGTGCCACCGCAGTCCAAAACCCTCCGGGCCCGGATCCTGGGTCGGGGCACGAGCCGCGCCCGCGAACAGCGCCCGAAGTTTCTGGTCAGAACCCCAGGGTCTCTCGAACGAACTCGCGGCTGATGCGGAAGCTCTCGCGCAGCGGACGCGTGGGCGCGAAATCCCGTTCGTGGGCGAGCTCGATGACCGCCTCGCCGGAGAAATGAATGCGCTCAAGCGCCCGACCGATGGCCCGATAATCCATGTCGCCCTCGCCGATCGCCTCGGACCACCGGCCGTCGGCCTTTTGGTCTCGGAGATGCAGGAACACGATCCTCGCGCCAAATCTTTCGATGAAAGTGACGGGATCGACGCCGGCGCGCAGGAGCCAGTTGAGGTCGGGGCCGAGTTTAGCCTCCTGCACACGCTCCAGCGTCCCAAGGAGATCGCGCATGCCATCCTTGACCTCGTAGGTGTGGTTGTGGAGGTTGAGGACCACCCCGTTTTTCGCGCAAATGTCCATGATGGCCTTCACGCACTCGGCCTGGGCGTCGAGCTGTTCGACGGTCTTCTGTCCCTTCGCGGCCCCGACGGACGTGCCCAGCGTCCGGCCCCCCAGTTGCGCGAGCCGGGGAACCACGAGGCGAGCATCCCCGATGATTTCCGCGTGTTTCGCGCGATCCCACATGTTGCCGCCGAACGACGCACCGATCACGGGGAGCCCGTGCTTCTCGGACAGCGCGCGGATCCTGGCGACGGCATCATCGGGCCGCAGGGCCGTGGCCATGAGTTCGATGCCATCGAGACCCGCGTACGCCATGTCGGCAAAGATCTGCTCCAGGGCGGGCGTTACGTCGTTCCCGGGGAGTTTCGCCGCATAGACCCACGGATGGCCGCCAATCCGGACATGCCGCCCATCACCGCCATGCTGATGACCCCCGCAACCGGGCAGGCACCCTGCCGCCGTGGCCAGCGCACCCACAAACTCGCGTCGGGTCCAACGGAACGCTCTCTCTGGGATCATCGCCGTCTCTCTCGTTTCGCTCATTTGTGAAACCTGAAATCGGTAGGCCCTCCCGATCATCCACCCCCAGATAGAAAGGCCGTCAGGGGACTGGAAGCCGAAGCCTGGGCTGTGGCACCTTGCAGGCCGATCTCGTGGGCAAGGCGGCCGGCTTCGACGGCCGCCTTGAACGCACGCCCCATCCCGATGGGATCCGGGGCGACGGCCACGGCGGTATTGACGAGCACGGCGTCCGCGCCCATCTCCATAGCTTCGGCCGCGTGCGACGGGGCACCAATCCCCGCATCCACCACAACGGGAACCCGCGATTGCTCAATTATGATCGCGATCTGGTCGCGCGTGCGCAGCCCCCGGCTGGAACCGATCGGCGCACCGAGCGGCATCACGGCCGCACAGCCCGCCTCCTCAAGGCGTTTGGCGAGCACCGGGTCCGCGTTGATATACGGTAATACCGTGAACCCCTCCTCCACCAGAGTCTCGGCCGCTTTCAGGGTCTCAATGGGATCCGGCAGCAAGTACTGCGGGTCGGGATGGATCTCCAGTTTCACCCATTTCGCCAAACCCGCAGCCACGCCGAGCCGCGCCAACCTGACCGCCTCCCTCGCATCCATGGCCCCACTCGTGTTGGGAACGACGAGATAGCGGTCGCCCTCGAGAAACTCCAAGATGTTCGCGTAGGGATCCTGGCGCCCCGAAAGATCCGCGCGCCGCAACGCCACCGTCACGAGCGCAGTCCCCGATGCGGCCAGCGCATCGCGCATGAGAGGCAGAGACCGAAACTTCCCCGTGCCCATGAACAACCGCGAACAGAATTCTCTGCCGGCTATCCGCAGCGATGGGGCCAGCGGCCCCCGCGCCCCGTTGCCAAAAGTCTCCCCCTCCCCCTCCGGTCCAACGCGCCGATCACTCATGGTGCGGGCCCAGCTCCATATGGTTTCGGATCACGCTCGACCCGGGCGTACCCCGCCGCCCTCAAGGCCGACTCGATCCGCCCCCGCATCCCCGGATCGTCGTAGGAACCGAACTCCTCTCGCGCAAACTCGATCCTGGCCAGATCCCCATGGTCTCTGACCCGGAAAATCTTGAACCCCATAGTCCGAAGCGCCGTCTCGCCGCGCTCCACCCGGACGAGCGCCTCCAGCGTGACCGGCGTGCCATGCGGAATCCGCGATGACAGACATGGCGATGCGGGTTTCTCGGCCGTGGGCAATCCCATCGCCCGCGACGCCTCCCGTATCTCCCCCTTGGTCAACCCCGCATCCCGCAGCGGCGCCGCCACCTCGAATTCCTCCGCCGCCCTTCGCCCCGGGCGCACCTGTCGCATGTCGTCCGAATTCTCTCCGTATGCCAGCACAGGAAAACCACGCTCCACCGCCAGGCCCTCCATGACCGTGAACAGCGCCGACTTGCAGAAATAGCAACGGTCCGGGGTATTCGCCAAGTATTGGGGGTCGGAGAATTCGTCGGTGTGCACCACGTCGACCCGGGCCCCAATGTTGCCCGCCAATTCGAGGGCAGCCGAAAGCTCTCCCCGGGCCAGGCTGGGCGAATCGGCGATCACCCCAAGACAGCTCGCACCCAGCGCCGCGTTCGCGCGGGCCAGCAGAAAGGCGCTGTCCACACCGCCCGAATACGCGACCATCACCCGCCCGTAGCCGGAAAGCAGCCGGTCCAGCAATTGGAGTTTTTCGCTCACCGGCGAAAGCTAGCAGCACGGCACGCTTTGGAAAGCCCCCGAACCGTCAATCTTCCATCGCCCCACAGGCCGAGTCCCGGAGGTTTGGATTTCGGTTGCGACTGCGCCACCTGTGGGCAGACTTATCATGTTGCTAATGCGCCACAAAGTCATGCGGATGAGATCGGGGCTGTCGCTTTGCCGATCGAGTGTCGGCCCGTGCTCCGGGGACTGAAGACCTCCTTATGTCCTCGCAAAGGAGCTACACGGATCGGATAAAGGCGCTGGTCTCCCGCCCGCCCGGAGCGGGACCGCCCACCCCCACGCGGCCAGCGGCGCCGGCCCCTGGAGACACGGCACGCGAAACGGCCTCCAAGCCGCCTTCCGGGCCCATCGTCTTCTCGACGACGAAACTCAAGAAGGACAGACCCAAGCACAAGATCGGCGCGAGGGCCATCCTCCGCGGCCGCCGTTCCCTGCCGGCAAACGACTGGCGGGTGATCGCCCTGACGGTGGCCTCCGTCGCCCTGGCGACTCTCTCTCTTGCCCTAGTCTGGATCTTGGCGGTCATCCGGCCGAAGATGCAGGCTCACATCGCCCAACAGCAGAGCCAGCTCGAGGTTGAAGCCCAAAAGACCAAGGACCTGCAGGCCTCGCTGGAAGCCAAGGAACAGGAACTGATCCGAGCGCACTCGGCGGTCGGCACGCTCCGGATCACCACGGAACCCGCGGGAGCGATGGTCACATTCGCCGGCAGATCGGCCCTCAGTCCCACCAACTTGGAGGCCATCACCCTCGGCACCTATACCCTGACGGTGCAGCTGGAGGGGTATACGGATTTCAGCGAGACCATCGCCTTGACCAACGATGTCCCGGTCGCCCGATCCGTGCAACTCATCCCCAGCACCGGCCAGCTCCTGATCGAATCAGAACCCACCGGCGCCTTCTTTACCATCAAACACAAGGGCCAAGTCGTCCAGACAGGTCAGGCGCCCACCATGGTCAAAGACTTGCGCGTCGGGGAATACACCCTGGTCCTGAAGAAGGGCGAGGCGGAGCATATCGAAAATATCCAGATCGCACACAGTCAGACCAAGGAGATCCACTTTCGATTCCGGCTCGGTCGGCTGCGGGTGGAATCCGATCCCCCCGGCGCCGGCGTCATGATCAAGGGCCACAGCATCGGAAAGACACCGCTGCTTCTGACCGAAGTCCCGGAGGGACCCGTCGAACTGGAACTCAGGCTCCACAAGTTCCTGCCAAAACGTCTGACCGCACAGGTAGCCTCCGACCAAGAGGCGCTCGTTTCCGACAGGCTCGAACCGAACCTCGGCCCGCCATGCGGCAAAGACTTCACCTCCTCCGTCGGACTCGACATGGTCTGGGTCTCTCCCGGTTTCTGGGTCAGCAGGCATGAGGTGACCCAAGCCCAGTACATCTCGGTCATGGGTTCCGACCCGAGCAGCATGAAGGGCCCGCTCCGGCCCGTCGACTCGGTCACGTGGAATCAAGCCGTGGCGTTCTGCGACAGGCTGACGCAGGCCGAGGATGCCGCCGAATCCTTGCCAGCCGGCTTTCGATTCACCCTGCCCACCGAGACCGAATGGCTCGGTTTCGCCGGTCCCCCACATGCAAGTGGGGTGGCGGTTCTCGGATCGGCCATTGGCACGACCGACGTAACCCGCACGCCCGCCAACGGGCTCGGCCTCAGGGGTGTCTGGGGCAATGTCTGGGAATGGTGCCTCGATTCCTCGGGCAATGGGCGAGTCCTTCGCGGCGGCGGCTGGACTCCGATCTACGACGGCCTGAAGCAGATAACCGATCGCACCGTGGCCCCCGACAGCGAGACCAATCCCAGCTTCGGGTTCCGCGTGATCCTGAAGCCGACTCGAAAATAGTCGCCAGGGCACCCCAGCCCCCATAATGCGACCTTCCCTATTGCCTCGGCCAACGCCACACTGGTGGCCCCTATGAGTTGGCGTTTAGATCCCAAAAAGACGGCCTTCGCGGTCATCGACATCCAAGAAAAGCTCATACCCGTGATCGCGGGCAAAGATCGCGTGGTCGCAAAGGCCGTCCAGATGGCCCGGATCGCAAAACTCTTTGGCATCCCAGTATTTGTGACCGAGCAGACACCGGACAAACTCGGCCCCACTGTCCCCGACGTGCTGGCCGCGATCCCCTCCCCCAGCCCGCTCGCGAAAACGACGTTCTCTGCGGCCCCCATCCTGCCGCTGGATATGCCCAAATGCATCCTCGTGGCCGGCATCGAGACCCATGTGTGCGTGCGCCAGACAGTCTACGACCTGAGAGTGCGGGATCACGTCGTGTATGTCCTTGCCGACGCCGTGGGGTCCAGGGCCACCGCCGACCACGACATCGCCCTGGCAGAATTGCGGTCCGACAAGGTCCTGATCACCTCGGTGGAGGCCGTGGCGTGGGAGATGCTCGATTCCTCTGATAGCAAACTCTTCCGCCCTGGCCTTGCGATCCTCAAATAGGCCGCTGTCCTATCCCACCGCTGGCGGTAACCCAACATTATAACACCCGAAAGCCACCGACCTCAAAACGAGGATTTTTTGTTTCCCAACGAGCGCGAAGTCGGGCAGATTGGCCACGAGGCAATATCCATGAAAGCCAAACAGTTCCTACCCGTACTGCTCCTGGTCGCAGGCGCCGGACTCGCCCCGGTGTCGGCCCAAGAGACCCCAGCGAAACCCCTGCCCACATCCACGGAGTCGGGCGAAAAGAGCCTGTTGTCGGTCGTCCGAAAGGGCGGCTGGGCCGTGATCCCGCTGGTCGGCCTGTCTGTCTTCACGGTGACCTTCATCGCCTACTCGTTCCTGACTATACGCCGCGGGACCGTCGTGACGCGGAAATACCTGGCCTCGGTGGACGCCTACCTCAAGAGCAAGGACTACCTCGGCCTGGTCGCCCTCAGCAGCCATGAGGGGCAAGCGTTGGCGCGGGTCGTCCACGCGACTCTGGAGTTCGCCACACGCAATCCCGGTGTCCGATTCGCGGTCCTCAGGGAAATCGCCGAAACCGAGGGAAGCCGCCAGACTGCCGACATGTTCCAACGGGTGAGCTACCTCTTCGATGTCGGCATCATAGCTCCCATGCTCGGCCTCGCCGGCACCGTCACCGGTATGATCACCAGCTTCCACGTCATCGGCATCGACCCCGAGGGCATGCGACCCGCGATGCTCGCAAATGGCGTCGCAGAGGCCCTGATCGCCACCGCGGGCGGCCTCGTCGTAGGCATCCCCGCCATGATCTTCTACTCCGTCCTCAAGGGGCGGGCCAGCGCGCTCGTCTCCGAACTGGAAGCCCAGACGACCAATTTCTTGGCCTATCTTGAACTGCAGCACGATCCGCGCGGCCATGTGGATCGCCAGCCACCGCCACCCCCAGGAGCCCACAAGGCCTGAGGCACCCACGCGATGAACTTCCGCAGGCAGATCACGCTCCAACCGGCAGGGTTCAATATCACCCCGCTGATCGACATCCTGCTCGTCCTCATCATCTTCTTCATCCTCACCTGGAACTTCTCGCGCGACGAGCGAGACATGGCCGTCCGCGTGCCCACCGCAACCCAGGCCGAGGAGAGCAAACCCCGGCCGGGCGAGATCATCCTCAATGTCCGGAATGACGGATCCGTCGTGCTCAACCAGCGCACCATGGACGAGGCATCGCTCAAAGAAGTCCTCAAACAAGTCTCGAAAGATTTTCCCAACCAACCAATCATTATTCGGGCCGACCGGCAGGTGGCGTACGAACACGTGATCAAGGTCTTGGATGTCTGCCGGGCGGCAAGCATCTACAACGTCGCATTCGCCACCGCCCGGGAGCGCCCCTGAGGCGGCGCCCATGGGCGATCGGTTGATCCCTGCGGGCGTCGCGCTTTTGGTGGTGACCCTGTCGCTCGGGTCCCGTCCCCTGCTGGCCCAGCAGATGGTGTTTCCCGGCGCCCCCGCGGCACAGCCAACCTTTGACCCCGATAAAGAGCTGCGCACCCTCAACGCGCTCTTCATTGGCAAGGAATTCGCGCAGGCCGCGGCGGGATACATAGATTTCCTGCGGGATTACCCCGCCAGCCCCGCCGCAGAAGAGGTCTACTACAAGCTGGGGGACTGCTACCGGCAGTTGGGCAGAACGGCCGATGCCGTCGACGCGTTCGATCGGCTGCTGAAACAATTCCCGAAGGGCCCTTACTCGCCATTCGCGCTGGCCCGAAAGGGAGAAGTGCTGCTGGAGGGGGGACGCCCCGCGGAGGCCATGGTCCTTTTCGACGAAGTCCTCGCGCGGGCGGAATCGCCCGGCCTCCAGCTCAACGCGAAATTCTCGAAGGTGAGGGCGCTGCGCGCGCTGGGCCGCGCCCGAGATGCCGTCCCGCTGCTCGAGGAACTCGCGTCGGTGGAGGACAACAATCCCTATCGGGCCTATGCCGCACTCTCGCTGGCCCGATACCTGGAAAGCGAAGGCAAACCCAACGAAGCAATGGGCCTGTATCAGGTGGCGCTTCAAATCGCCCAAGAACCGGCGTTGCGGGCCGAGGCCGGCGTCCGGGCGGGAAACATCGCCTGCCAACTCAAGGATTGGAACGAAGCCGCAAGCCTTTTCGAGACCATCCGGCGACTGTCCGCACCAGACGAGTGGCACAGGTTCGCCAATCTGGGAATCGTCCGGGCGCGCTTTTCCGCCGGTCAGTACGATGCGGTCCTCCAGCTCTACCCCGAGGTCAAGACCATGCTACCATCGGGGACCGAGGCCGAAGCCCTCTACGCCTACGCGAATTCGCTGCGCCTGCGCGGCCGGCAGGCCGATGCCGCCGCCGCCTACCAGCGCATCCTCGATGCCGATGCCAAATCCGCGTTCGCCGAACCCGCCGCCTACGAACGCATACTCTGCCTCTCGTCCACCGCCGCCGAGGAGATCGGGCAGGCGGCCGAAGCCTTCCTCAAACAGTTCCCCTCCTCCGATAAACTCCCAGCGATCCGGTATGTCCGCGCGAATTTTCTCTTCGACCGCCGGGGCTTCGCCGAGGCCATCCCCCTACTGGAACAGATCGTGCGCGACGGGAAGCCCGAATCGGCCCAGGAAGTCAGCCTGTTCCGCCTCGGCTGGGCCTTGCATGCCGGCCAGCGCTGGAAAGAGTCCGCGGATGCCTACGGCAAGCTTCTCGCCCGTTTTCCGAAGACTCGATTCGCCCCGGACGCCCTCTGGCAACTGGGGTCGGCCCACGAGCAAATGAAGGAACCGGAGGCCGCCATCGCGGCATGGTCGCAGCTCGCCGAGCGATTCCCGGATTCGGAGCAGGGCCGATCGGGTCTCTTCCAAATGGCCCTGCTCGAAGCCCGCGAGGGTCGCTTCCCCGATTCCCGTCGGCACCTCGGAGAATTCCTCGACCGAAATCCGTCGCCTGATGGAAGAGCCGACGCCCTCTACTGGCGGGGCTGGGCCGCTTTCGAGGCGCAGGATTACGCCGCCGCCGTCACGGACCTTCTCGCCGCCCGCGACGCCAAACCGGAATGGTACGGCCCCGCCACCGAACGCCTTGTGTTCGCCACGTATAAACTCCAGCGCCCAGAGGAACTCGCCCAGCACGTGCGGGAATGGGATGTGTGGCTGGCCAGACATCCGGGCGAGGGCCAGGCCACCAACCCGGCCGCCATCCTCTGGCTCGCCAATGCGCTGGCCGCCAAGGGACTCTGGGAAGACGCCGAGATATTCCAAGCCCGAGTCGCCGAGAGCGGCATCCCCGCCCTTCGCGCCGATGGTCTCCTCGGTGCCGGCCGCGCCCAGCTCAAGCTGGGCAAATTCGCCTCGGCCGTGCGCACCTACGAGGCCTTCCGATCGGAGAATCCCGATCGGGCGAACGATGCGAGGGTCATGCTCGATCTGGCCCGCGCTTACGTCGGCGCGGGACGCGCCTCCGAGACATCGGCTCTGGCGCAGCAGGTGATGCGGGAGCATCCAGAGGGAGAGATCAACGCCGAGGCGCGGATTCTCCTCGGCGACGCCCTCATGGCCCTTGGCCAGGCCGATGAGGCCGCGAAGTATTTCTCGTCCGTAACCCTGCTCTATGATCTTCCCGCCTTCACCCTCGAGGCACTCTCCAAGGCGGCCGAAGCGCACGAGCGCGCCGGCAACAAGGCGGAGGCGGAGAAGTTCCGCAAGGAGTGGGCCGAACGGAGGGCCAAAGCCCAGCATTCGCCCGCCCCCCCGGGTGGAAAGAAGTGAGACTCGCACAGGCGGCGCACCAATGACTTTTTGTCGCCCTGCACGCCGCAGATGCTATGTTTAAGAGTAGGAATTGAATCATGGCCACCGCACGAGCCACCCGTCAGATGCTGAGTGAACCGCCCGCGCCAACGGGGGGCCTGTATCGACCGGAAACCACCACCCTCCCCTCCAACCGCAAGTTCATAGTAACCGCGCTCATCGTGGCCATTGTCCTCCACGCCACGGCGATCATCACCGCCTACTTCTGGAAACTCGACAACTGGACCCTGGATCGCCTCGCCCTCATCGGGCCCCGCATCTTCCGCATCGCCGACCTCGACGCCGAATCCAGCCAGATGGCCAGCACCCGCCCGGCAGGGCCCATTATCCAGCGCAAGCCCGGGGCCCCAACCCAGGTCACGCCCCCACGCACGGACCGGCGAGCCTTCGAAACCGCCTTCGTCAACATCCTCCCCCGAGCAGAGAATAAGCCCCCAACGGCGGCCGGCGAGAGCCCCATCGCGGCCCTCCCAGAAGCCAGCGTCCCCACGCTGCTGCCGTACGCCGATCAGGGCAATTATAAGGTCGGTCCCGTGGCCCCCGTGGGCCGTCCCGGTGGCCCACCCGATGCCGCCATTGACCCGGGCGTCCCACCCACGTCCTTTGATCTCCCCGACATGCTTCCCGGCGGCACGGCCGCCGAACAACTTCCGACGATCCCGGGGGGCGGCATCGGCATAGGGGGCGGCGAGGGCGCCGGCGCCCTTCCCAAATTCACGGAGATCGAGAAACTCCCGCCCGAGCAGATCGAGAAACTCATCGTCAGTCCCCAGGGCCTCATCATTCGCCTTTCGAACGAGGTCCTCTTCGACTTCAACTCCGATGCGCTCCGCCCCGAGGCCTTGCCCGTGCTGGAGAAAGTGGCCGAGCTCATCGCGCGCTACCCGGGCTGCAGCGTCGCCGTCGAAGGGCACACGGACACCATCGGCGAGGAGCGCTATAATCAGGATCTATCTGAGCGGCGCGCGTTCCGCGTCGGCCAGTGGTTCCGCGACCGGCAACTTAGGGTCGGCGCGCTGGACATGTATGGTTTTGGCGAATCCCGTCCAATCGTCACCCCACTGGGCGACAGGGACCAGCAGCAGCTCAATCGTCGCGTGGAGATCCACATCAAGGCCCACCGACCCGTCCTCCCCTCCAATCCGCCCGCCGCCTTACCGCCCAAGATGGGGCGCTGACCTGAATCTTCACGCCGCGCCCGAGACCGTGGGGCGGACAATCCTGTCCGCCAACCCACGATGTGGCAACGTCTTGTGATTGCAGACAAGATTGCCCGCACCACGTCGCGGAAGTTTCCACATGGATGATGCGGCGCGCTCTCGATCCGGTCGACCCCGCCGCGCGCCGACGGGGGGCTAAACCAGAAACTTCGGGCGCGTTTGGCGTCTCGCAGAGACGCCCCACAAGTTTTGCGGGCCGCCTGTGTCCGGCGGCGACAAGGGTCGGCCACCTGAGCGCCTCCCCCTACCCGGGGATCAGGCTTTCTTGTCCGACGCCACTTCCTCAGCGGCGGATTCCTTCTTGCCCGCCGAGGCGATCGCCTCGGTCCACTCGACCATCGCCATCGGCGCAGCGTCGCTCTGCCGGAACAGCAGTTTCGTGACGCGCGTGTAGCCACCCTGACGAGAAGCGAATGCCGGCGCGACCACCCCGAACAGCTTTCGCACCGCGAGTTCGTCGCGCAATTTGGCGGCGGCCAGCCGCCGCGCGGCGATGTCGCCTCGCTTGCCGAGCGTCACCATCTTTTCCGCCAGGCGCCGCGCCGCCTTCGCCTTTGCCTCGGTCGTCCGAATGCGATTGTACTTGATCAGGCTGACCACCAGTGCCGCGAGCATCATGTCGCGGTGTTGGGAGGTCCTCCCCAGCTTGAGCGAGTTAACCCTGTGTCTCATGGTGCAATCCCCGACTCAGCTCTCCGGCTGCGGAACCTCGGCCGGCGCCTCGACCATGCCCGGCTCAAACTTCATCCCCAGCGAGAGGCCCAATTCGCTCAGCTTGTCTTTGATCTCGTTCAGCGACTTCTTGCCAAAGTTGCGGTATTTCAGCATCTCGGCTTCGGTCTTCATCGCCAGCTGGCCAACCGTCGTGATGTTGGCGTTGTTCAGGCAGTTGGCCGCACGCACCGAGAGCTCGATCTCGTTGACGCTCATGTTGAGCAACTTCTTGAGCTTGCTGTCGATCGCGCCGACTTCGGCCTTCGTCTCCTCAAATTCGACGGTCTCGTCCTTGATCTTCACGAAGATGTCAAGGTGCTTCCGGAGTATCGCGCCGGCCTGGAGCAGGGCGTCGTCCGGGGTGATGCGCCCGTCGGTCCAGATCTCCAGGATCAGTTTGTCATAATCGGTGCGCTGCCCCAGGCGCGCGTTCTCCACCGCGTACTTGACCTTCCTGACGGGCGAGAACAACGAATCAACCGGAATCACTCCGATCGCCTGCTCAGGCTTCTTGTTCTCTTCTCCGGTGGCGAAGCCCCGGCCCACGACCACCTCCATCTCCATCTCAAACTTCTGCTTCTTATCCAGGGTGCAGATCAGCAGATCCGGATTCAGGACCTCGACTCCCTGCTCCAGCCGGATGTTGCCAGCCTTGACGGGCCCCTCCTTGTTCACCTGCAGAAAGAGGACCCGCGGCTCGCGGGACGCCATGCGGAACTTGATCTGCTTGAGGTTAAGGACGATGTCGGTGACGTCCTCCACGATCCCTGGCAGCGAGGCGAACTCGTGCAGGGCACCCTCTATTCGAACGGACGTGATGGCCGCGCCCTCCAACGACGAGAGGAGTACGCGCCTCAGGCTGTTGCCAATGGTGTGGCCATAGCCGGTCTCAAACGGCTCGGCCGTGAATTTCGCGTAGGTGGCCGTCCCCTCGTCTTTGACGAGGCGGCTCGGCATCTCGAATCTTCCCAATCGAATAGGCATCTCTGACTCCCTGGGCCGGGTTTCCCGATGCGGCGCCTTGCCTTCGGCACCACGTCGGACCAACGGCCCTTTGCCGCGCAGCGTGTTGATAAGTCTCTGGGAAACCCAAGGGCCGGCCGCGCGATGCGGCCCCGGGCTCCAAAAATCACTAGACTCGCCTCGAGTACAACTCGACGACAAGCTGCTCGTTTACCACGGGCTGCATGTCCTCCCGGGTCGGGGTGCGGGCCACCGTTCCCTTAAAGCCCGCCGCATCAACCGTCAGCCAATCTGGCACGGGATTCATCTTGGAAGCCTCGAGATTCTTTGTCGCCATCTGGCGGGCCCGGGCCTTATCGGCCACCTCGATCACCTGGCCCTCGCGGACACCGAAAGACGCGATGCTCACGCGCCGGCCGTTCACCAGGATGTGGCCGTGGTTGACCATCTGGCGCGCCATGCGCCGACTCGTGGCCAGCCCGAGCCGAAACACCACGTTGTCCAGGCGCGTCTCCAACATCTGCATGAGGATGTCGCCGGTGACGCCACGCTTGGCGATGGCCTCCCGAAAATAGCGGCGGAACTGCCGCTCCATGACCCCATAGATGAAGCGCAGCTTCTGCTTCTCGGCCAGCGCCAGCGCGTACTCGGAGAGTTTGCGCCTCCCCCTCTGGCCGTGCTGGCCGGGAGGATACGCCTTCCGATCCAAAGACTTGCTCGGACCGAAAATCGGCATGCTGAAACGCCGACTGACCTTCGAGCGTGGACCCGTGTAACGTGCCATGAACTGATGCTCCTCCGGCTGTCAAACGCGACGCTGCTTGCGCGGCCGGCACCCGTTGTGCGGCACTGGCGTCACGTCAATTATCGCGGTCACCTCAAGCCCGATGGCCTGCATGGCGCGTATGGCCGCCTCCCGGCCCATCCCCGGGCCCTTGACGCGAACCTGTACCTCCCTGAGCCCGTGACCCATCGCCTGCCGGCAGGCGTCCTGAGCGACCACCTGCGCAACGTACGCAGTGGACTTCTTTGAGCCCCGGAATCCGCACTTGCCCGCAGATGACCACGCAACGACGTTGCCTTTGAGGTCCGTGATGCTCACCTGCGTGTTATTGAATGTCGCGACCACGTGCGCGATGCCCTGGACGACATTCTTGAACCCTTTTGCCCGGACGATCTTGGCCTTCGCGGCCGCGTCTGGATCCAATGAAAATTGCGCCTCGGCCGCCGGGGCCTGCGCCTCGACGTCCTTCGGCTTTTCCTCCGCCTTGGGCTCCTTGGGAGCCGCTTTCTTGCTAGACTTTGCCGCCATGGCCCCTGCCCTTCCTTAGACTTTGCCCTTCTTCGCGTCTTTACTGCGTGTCACGCCGACCGTCTTGCGTGGACCCTTGCGAGTCCGGGCGTTCGTGCTCGTGCGCTGACCGCGCACCGGCAGGTTGCGCCGATGCCGCATTCCGCGGTAGCAATTGATCGCCTGAAGCCTCTTGAGACTCGCCTGCAACTCTCGCCGCAGGTCGCCCTCGACCAGGATCTTTCGCTCGGTGACGCAGTTGACGATCCTGGTGATCTGGGCGTCGGTGAGATCTTTCGCGCGGATATTCGGATCGATCTCCGTCTGCTCGAGGATCTGACGGGTGAGCGTGCGCCCGATACCGTAGATGTAGGGGAGCGCCGCTTCGATGCGCTTGTCCGCAGGGATGTCGACTCCAAAAAATCTGGGCATAGCTTTAACCTTGGCGCTGTTTGTGGCGCGGGTTCTTGCAGATGACCCGGACCACTCCCTTGCGCCGGATCACGCGGCAATGTTCGCACAGCCGCCTTACCGATGGACGCACTTTCATGGTTTTCTCCAACTCAACGCGTGAGACGAGGAGTCGGAATATCTAGCGCAGGGCGGATTCGGGCGCAACTCATTTCTCATCATTTCTCGAGCCCCACAATGCGGGCCTGGGACAGGTCGAAGGCGGACATCTCCAGCCGGACCTTGGCGCCCGGAATGAGTTTGGCCGGTCTCAGGCGCAGCTTGCCGGCGGCGCGGGCCACCAGGCGGTGGCCATTGGGCAGCGCAACCCGATAGGCCGACCGCTGCAGCGCCTCCAGCACCGTCCCGATCACTTCGATATGGTCCGTGCCCGACATGTTAGGATCTCCGGGTCTGCCTCGGTTACGACGACGGTGTGCTCGAAGTGGGCCGAGAGACTGCCATCGACCGTGGCCACGGTCCATTTGTCCTCGCGGTAGGTGATCTCCGGGCGCCCCTCGTTGACCATGGGTTCGATGGCCAGGACCATGCCCGGTCGCAGCTCCGGGCCGGTGCCGGGCGTTCCGTAATTGGGGATCTGCGGCTCTTCGTGCAGTCGCCTGCCCACCCCGTGGCCGACGAATTCTCGGACGACGGAATAGCCGTGGCGGATGACGTGGGCCTCGACGGCGTGGCACACATCGCCCAGCCGGTTTCCGGGTCGCACCTTTTCGATGGCCAGACGGAGGGCCTCCTCGGTCACGTCCAGGAGCTTCTGGGTAGAGGGGCCGATGAGTCCCACCGGGACGGTGAGGGCCGAATCGCCAATCCACCCATCCAGCATGGCGCCGACATCGAGCTTCACGATGTCGCCATACTGCAGGCGCCGCGCACCACCGATGCCATGGACGACCTCGTCGTTGACGCTGATGCAGCAATTCCCGGGGAAACCCCGATAGCCCAAGAAGGCGCTCCTGGCGCCACGCTCCGCGATCAGGGTGCCGCAGGCGCCGTCGAGTTCCTTCGTGGTCACGCCGGGCACGCACAATGCCACCATGGCCTCCAGGACCTCGCTGACGATGACGCAGGATCTCCGGACAGCCTCGATATCGCGGGTGCTCTTGATCGGGATGCGACGCTTGGCCACGGTCCCGTCTCCTACCGGTTCATGACGGCAGCGACCGCGCCCAGCAGCAGGAGGCAGGCAACGGCCACGCCCAACCACGCCAGGCTCTCGTCGGACGGCCCGGCCCCCTCGCGGCCCAGCGCCGGCCCGGTCGCGCGACCCCGGAGGCGCCCCTTTCGAAGAAATCCTTCATAATGGCGCTGCAGGAGATGGGTCTCGATCTGGCGCATCGTGTCGAGCATGACGCCAACGATGATGAGGAGGCTGGTGCCACCGAAAAACTGAGAGGTGAGACTCGGCACAAGCATGACCTGGTGCAGCAGCTGCGGCGTCACCGCCAGCAGGATAAGGAAAATGGCACCCGCCAGCGTCAGGCGCGTCATCGCGTAGTCGAGAAACTCGGCGGTCGGCTGACCGGGGCGTATACCCGGAATGAACCCGCCATGTTTCTTGAGCTCGTCGCCGATCTGGATCGGATTGAACATCGTGGCCACCCAGAAATAGCTGAAGAACAGGACGAGTCCGCTGTACAGGATGTAGTACAGGAAACCGTTGTTGAGGCTGGCGATGATCCCGCCCACGAAAACCCCGGGATTTGGGATGACCTGCATCAGGAATCGAGGGATCATGAGGAGGGTCTGCGCGAAGATGATGGGCATCACCCCAGAATAGTTGACGCGCAATGGCAGGTACGACGTCTGGCCGCCATAGACGCGCCTGCCGACCATCCGCTTGGCATATTGCACGCTCACGCGCCGCACCGCCTGCGTCACCGCCACCACCCCGGCAATGACCGCGAACATGAGGGCCAGGAGAAGCACCAAGAGGAGCGGGTTCCTTGCCGCCTGATCGCCCACGCCAGCGACGTACTTCTGCCACGCCTGCGCCATGGCGCCCGGTATCCTCGCGGCGATGCCTATGGTGATCACCAGCGAGACGCCGTTTCCAATGCCCCGGTCGGTGATCTGCTCGCCGATCCACATGAGGAGCATGGTCCCCGCCATGTTGCACATCACGACCATGAAGATGAAGCCCGGGCCGGGATCCGGGACGAGCTGGGCGTTCGCCCGCTCCAGGACCGAACCGATGCCTGGCAGCAACGGGTTGTTCCCGGGATTCTGGAAACCGAGCGCCAGCATGTAGCCCTGCACGCAGCACAGGATGATCGTGAGGTAGCGGGTGTATTGGGTGATCTTCTGGCGCCCCCCCTCCTCGCGCGCCATCTTGCCCAGCTGCGGCAACACGACGGTAAGCAGCTGCAGCATGATGCTCGCGCTGATGTACGGCATGATGCCCAGGGAACTGATGGCGCAGTTCTCCATGGCGCCACCGCTGAAGATGTTGATCAGGCCCAACAGCGAGCCGGCCCCCTGATTGCTGACCACGTTCTGGAAGTAGTCCTGGAGGACCGTCACGTTGATCCCCGGGCAGGGGATGGCGGCCCCGATCCGCATGACGACGACCATGCAGAGCGTGAAGAGGATCCTCTTCCGGAGCTCCGGTATCCGAAACGAGTTGGCGAATGCGGAAAGCATCGTGCTGGTCCCCGCGGATCAGTCCCCGGCGGGCGCGGCTGCGCCCTCGGCCGCCTCGGGCGCGGCTGGCGCGGGCGTCTCAACCGAGCCACCCGCCTTCTGGATCTTCTCTCTGGCCTGAGAACTGGCCGCGCTGACGCGCACCGTCAGCCGGCGCTTGACCTCGCCATCGCCCAAGAGCTTCACACCATCCCATCGTCCTTTGACGATGCCGCGCTCGCGGAGCAATGCCTCGGTCACCTCGGTCCCGTCCTCAAAATCGTTGAGCGCCCCGACGTTCACGGGCGCGTTGCGGGTGCGAAACCGCGCGTTGCTGAAGCCCCGCTTCGGCAGGCGCCTGACGAGCGGCATCTGGCCGCCCTCGAAGCCCGGCCGGATGCTTCCGCCCGACCGCGCCTTCTGGCCCTTATGGCCGCGGCCACTCGTCTTGCCGTGCCCGGAACTCTCGCCGCAGCCCCGCCGTTTGCGGCGGTGGCGCGAGCCGTCCCGGGGTTTTAGATTGTGCAGGCGCATCGTCATGATCACTCCTTCGCGAATTTCGGCAAACCGCGGGCCTCGCGGATCTGGTCCGCACTGCGCAATTGTCGCAGCGCGCTCAGCGTCGCCTTGACAACGTTGATCGCGTTGTTGGAACCAAGCGACTTGGCCAAGACATCACGCACGCCGGCGGCCTCGACCACCGCGCGGACGCTCCCGCCGGCGATGATGCCGGTGCCGGGCGACGCCGGTCGGAGCAGCACCCGTCCCCCACTGTGTTCTCCAACAACCTCGTGCGGGATGGTCTGCTCGCGCAGGACCACGCGGACCATGTTCCGCCTGGCGGCCTCTCCCCCTTTGCGTATCGAGTCGGAGACTTCTCGCGCCTTCCCAAAACCGATGCCCACGCGCCCCTGCCGGTCTCCCGTGACCACGAGGGCGCTGAAGCTGAAACGCCGACCGCCCTTGACGACCTTGGCGCACCGGTTGATGAACACGACCTTCTCGACGAGTTCCTCGGCCCGCTCGCGATCACGCTTGGCCCTGGCCACGGCCTCCTCGGCCGCCGAATACACCCGGGGCCTGCCACCCCGCGGCGACGTGACGGCAATGCCGACGTCGACCACGGTCTCGTCCTTGCCCGGCGCCTCGTCGGCCTTGGGCTCCAGTTCGTCGTCGCGCTTCGTGGTTACTGCCGCCATAATTAAAACTCCAGTCCGGCCTCGCGGGCGGCATCGGCGAGCGCCTTCACCTTCCCGTGGAAGGTGAAGCCACCCCTGTCAAACACCACCCTGCGAATGTTTTTCTCGATGGCCTGCCGGGCCATTCTGCGCCCGATCTCCGTGGCGCTCGCCACGTTGGCCCGCAGGGATTCAGAGCCCTCCTGCGTCGTCGAGACCGCGGCAAGCGTCTTGCCAACCGCATCGTCGATGATCTGGGCATGAATGTGACGCCCGCTGAAATGGACCGAGAGGCGCGGGCGCTCCGCGGTGCCCGCGACTTTCTTGCGGATCCGCCGGTGCAGCCTTTGCCGCGCCGCCTTCTTGGTGATCTGGGACATAAGCCTGCTGCTCCCGTGCTACTTGCTCTGGGCGGTCTTGCCCTCTTTCCGAATGATCTGTTCGCCGACGTAACGCACGCCCTTACCCTTGTAGGGCTCGGGCGGGTAATAGCCCCGGATGTCGGCCGCCACGGCTCCAACGAGCCGTTTGTCGGCCCCCTCGACGGTTACGAAAGTGCCCTCGGGCACGGTCTTGCCGGCCTGATCGGTGATGGTGATCTTGATCCCCGGCGGGATCGGATAGTTGATCGGGTGCGAGAATCCCAGCGCGAGGTTGATCACCGACCCCTTGACGGCCGCCTTGAAACCGACGCCCTGGATCTCGAGCTTCTTGGCAAAGCCCGACTCCACGCCCTGCACCATGTTTGCGACGAGGCTGCGCGCCAGCCCGTGCATCGCCTTGGCGCGCGCCGAGTCATCCGGACGGACGAGCGAGATCTGCGCGCCGTCCAGTTTGGCCGAGATCGAGGGCGGAAGCTCCATGGAGAGCTTGCCCTTGGGTCCCTCGGCGCTGACGATGCGCCCGTCGACCGCCACTTTCACCTTGGCGGGCACGGGCACGGGTTTCTTTCCGATGCGTGACATTTCCTTACTCCTCCGTCACCAGACAAAGCAGATGAGCTCGCCGCCCACGTTCTGTTTCTTGGCCTCGCTGCCTGTCATGAGCCCCTTGGGCGTAGAGACCACCGCGGTGCCCAGTCCGCCCAGGACACGCGGCACTTCCTTGGCGCCCACGTATCGCCTCAGCCCCGGCCGGCTGACCCGGCGAATGCCCTCGATCGAGCGGCGCGCGCCGCCGGTCTTGAGCTCGACGCGAAGCCATTGTTTGTTGTCCTTGCGCACGAGTTCGGCCTCCCGGATGTAGCCCTCGTCCTTAAGAATGTGGGCGATGTCGCTCTTGATCCGGGAATAGGGCGCGACGATCTCGGCCTTGCCGGCGGCAACGCCATTTCGGATCTGCGTTAGGAAATCTGCTATTGGGTCAGTTACCATGGTGTCTGTTCTCCGGCCTAGGCGCGCCTCACCAGCTGGCCTTGATCACGCCCGGCAGCTCGCCCCGGAGCGCGCGCTCCCGGAACTCAATGCGGCTAAGCCCGAAACGCCTCATGAAGGCGCGGCGTCGACCGCTCACCGCACAGCGGTGGATGCGTCGCACCTTAAACTTGGTTTTCTTGGTCTGCTTGGCGATCCAGCTCTTCTTGGCCATAATGCTACCCTAATCACTGTTTGCCGGGCTTGACGAAGGGCATGCCCAAAAGTTCCAGGAGGTCCTTCGCCTCCTGATTGGTGCCCGCCGTCGTCACGATGGAGATGTCGAAACCAAGGCCCCGCTTGACCTTATCCAGCTCGATCTCCGGAAAAATGGTGTGATCCTTCACCCCGAGGGTGTAGTTGCCGCAGCCATCGAAGGCGCGCGCGCTGACGCCCCGGAAATCGCGGATGGAGGGCAGCGCGAAACGGATGAGGCGCTCCAGGAATTCGTACATGATCCGGCCCCGCAGGGTCACCTTCAGGCCGATCTCCTGGTCCTCCCGGATCTTGAAATTCGAGATGCTCTTCTTCGCCTTCGTGCGGACGGGCTGTTGCCCGGTGATCAGGCGGATGTCGTGGGTGGCGTCGTCCAGCGCCGCCTTGACGTCCTGGGCCGATCCAACGGAGCAATTCAGCACCACCTTGGTGACGCGGGGCACCTGATGGGGGTTTCGGTACCCGCGCTTCTCGCGCAGGGCGGGTGCCACCTGCTCGCGGTAGATCTTCTGCAACTCCGGTATCGCGGTCTGAGCCATACGTTTCTCCATCACTTGGCGGCGGCCCTGCGGTTGCGCCGTTCCTCCCAGCGCGATGCCAGCATCACGTTGGAGATGTGGATGGGCGCCTCGCGTTCGACGAAGCCCCCATCGGGGTGCTGCTGCGACTTGCGCACGGCCTTCCGCATCTTGCGGACGCCCTCGACGACCACCCTCTCTTTCTTGGCGATGACCTCGAGCACCTTGCCGCGCGAACCGCGGGCGGCCCCGCTGATGACGACCACCTCGTCGCCCTTTTTAACGTTGGCCTTGGCCATGGTCAGAGCACCTCCGGGGCCAGGGATATGATCTTCATGAAATTCTTCTCGCGAAGCTCGCGGGCCACCGGGCCGAAGATGCGGGTGCCGCGCGGGTTGCCGTCCTTGTCGATCACCACGACGGCGTTGGAGTCGAACCGGAGGTAGCTGCCATCGGCGCGGCGGATCGGGAACCGCGTGCGGACCACGACGCAGTCGACCACCTCCGACTTCTTGACCGTGCCATCGGGGGCCGCCTCCTTGATGTTGGCTTTGATAACGTCGCCGATGCGGGCCACGAGGGTTTTCTTGCCGAGGACGCCGATCATGCTCGCCACTCGCGCGCCGGTGTTGTCGGCGACGGTGACCAGGCTGCGGATCTGGATCATGGGCGGCCTCCCTCTTCAATGCCGGCGGCGACGTCGGGCGCGACCGGGAGCGCGACGCGGCGCGTCAGCACCTCGGCCAGTTCCCACCTCTTCAGGCGGCTCAGGGGCCGGGTCTCGCGGATCAGGACCCGGTCGCCGACCTTTGCCTCCCCGCGCTCATCGTGCGCGTAGAACTTCTTCGACACGCGCACGATCTTGCCAAACTTCGGGTGGGGAACCCGTCGGTCGACGCGGACCACAATGGTCTTGGACATCTTGTCCGACACCACGATGCCGACCCTCTCTTTGCGCGCCCGCTTGGGCGGGTCCTGGGATACCACGACAGCCTCCATGGTGTTCATCTCCTGTTGGCGGCCGCGCCCTCGGGCGCGGCGGTGCCTTTGCGTTTCATGGTCAGCGCGGTTTCGATCCGCGCCACGGTGCGCCGGATCTCGCGCAGACGGCTCGGTTTCTCGAGCTGGCCGCTGGCCTGCTGGAGCCGGAGGTTCAGATACTCCTGCCGCAGGTCCCGGCCCTTGGACACGAGCTCCTGCTCGGTTAGGCCCATCAGCTCAGACATCTTAATCATCGCCATTGCAAAAACTCCTCCCGGTCATCTGTGGCGCCGCACGAAACGGCACCGGATCGGCAGCTTGTTGGCAGCGAGCCGGAATGACTCCTGCGCCACGGACTCCGGCAGGCCATCCAGCTCGAAAAGCACCGTGCCCGGCCGGATGACCGCAACCCAGAATTCTGGGGAGCCCTTGCCCTTGCCCATCCGGGTCTCTGGTGGGCGCTTGGTCACGGGCTTGTGCGGGAACACGCGGATCCAGAGCTTCCCCTTGCGCTTCATGTTGCGCGTGATGGCCACGCGCGCCGCCTCGATCTGGGTGTTGGTCATCCAGCACCGGTGCAACGCCTGGAGCCCGAACTCGCCGAAGTCGAGCGATATGGCCCGGGAAGCGTTGCCCGAGCGGCTCCCGCGGGATTCCTTCCGAAACTTGGAACGTTTGGGCATCATCGCCATGGCTCATCTCCCGAGTCTTGCGGCCGGCCCCTCATCCTTGCGGCAAATCCAGCACTTCACCCCGATGAGGCCGGCGGGGGTGTGGGCTTCGGCAAAACCATAATCGACATTGGCCCGGATGGTGTGGAGCGGCACCCGCCCAAGGCGGTACTGCTCCGTCCGAGCGATCTCCGAACCTCCCAGGCGCCCGGAACAGCGGACGCGCACGCCGTCGGCCCCGAAATCCATGGCGGTCTGCACGGCCTTCTTCATGGCGCGGCGGAACGAGATGCGGCGCTCGAGCTGGAGGGCGATGTTCTCGGCGACCAGCTGGGGCTCCAGTTCCGGGTTCTTGATCTCCTTGACATCAACGGCCACCTCGGAGGCATGGGTCAGATTGGCAACATCCCGCTTGAGGCCATCCAGGTCGGCGCCCTTGCGGCCGATGATCAGGCCCGGCCGCGCGCTGTGGATGTTGACGCGGAGCCGGTTGGTCGCACGCTCGATGACGACGCGCGCGACGGCGGCCGACGCGAGCCTCTTCTTGAGAAAGTCGCGGATCTTAAAATCCTCGCTCAAAAAGAGGAGGTAGTCCTTCTTGTTGGCGAACCACATCGACCGCCAGTTCTTGTTGGCGGTGATGCGGAAGATGATCGGGTTAACCTTCTGGCCCATGATGTCACCTCATTCTGCGGCGTTGGCGCGCGCGGAGCCCTTTGCCCGCGACGCGGCGTCGGCTTTGGGGGCATCGCCCCCTGCCACCGGCGCCCCGGTTGCCGACTGCCCTTCTGGCGCGCCCTTCCGGCGCGCCGGCGGCGGCTCATCGGTCAGTATGATCCTGATGTGTGATGTGCGTTTCCGAATGGGCGAGGACGAACCTCGCGCCCGGGGCATGATGCGCTTGATGGTCGGCCCTTCGCCGACGACCGCCTCCTTCACCCGCAGGGTCGAGGGTTTGAGATTGCTGTTGTGCTCGGCATTGGCGATCGCGGACTTCAGGGTCTTTGTGATGATTCGCGCCGCTTTCTTGGGCGAAAAGCGCAACACATCCAGGGCATCCGAGGCCATCAGGCCCTGGATCTCCCGCGTGACCTCGCGCGCCTTGAACGCCGAGATCCTCACGAACCGCGTTACCGATCTGACTTCCATAACAATCTCACTTCTTTTCCAAAATCTGACTCTTCACCGTGCTCACCCGGGCGTCGTCGCCCGCCGCCACGACTGTGCGCTCTGCCGACCTTTCGACAATGGCGCCGAGGATGGACTCGCGGACGTCGACGGCCCTGGCCATCGCAATCAGCCGCCCGCCGCGCATGATCTCAAAGACCATGCCCACTTTTGCGTCCTGGCGCCGCCCGACATTGAGCACCGCAAGGTTCAGGGCCGGCTTGTAGTCCAGCACCTGGGCCGCGATCAGGGTGCCCGGCCCCACTTGCGCCGCCTCTCCCCTTCCCTCGATCAGGGCCTGGGAGAGCCTGAGCTGCGCCTCGACCTGCGCCCGCATTTCTGCGTCGATGCCCCGGGCGGATTTCAGCACGCCCTGCATCATCTCCACCATGGCGGCGAGCTGCGCGACAGTCTCCTGCCTGCGCTTCTCCGACTGGTAGAGGTCGCGGACCGCCGCAACGACCTTCTCCCGGAGCCGGGCCTCGTCGCCCGTCAGGGCGTCGACACCCAGCGCCTCGTCGCGCAGCCTCAGGTCGATCCACTGTCGGCGGAAAAAATCCGCCTCCGCATTGGCGAGTTCGAGGCTCTCGGAGAGCGCCCGGATCGTCTTGTTCTTGACGTCCAGGTCCCTGTAGATCGACTCGAGCTCACCCTCGACGTGGGCGAGATGTTCGCCCCCGCCGACCGTGGCACCGACGCCGCCTTTTGTCGGCGGCTCCTCGCACTTCAAAGAACAGGCGGCCATCAAGGCCGCGATTCCAACCAACGTCCGTTGGACGGGACGGCTCAAGGCTCGACTATTTCACGGCCTTGGCCGTGTGGGCACCGTGCGCCTTGAAGGTGCGGGTCGGCGAGAATTCGCCGAGCCGGTGGCCCACCATGTTTTCCGTCACGAACACCGAATGAAACATTTTTCCATTATGCACCAGGAAGGTGTGCCCCACAAAATCCGGCGTGATCATCGATCGCCGGGACCATGTCTTGATGGGTTTCTTCTGCTTTCCCTGGTTCATCCGCTCGATCTTCTCGAGCAGGTGGTAATCCACGAAAGGTCCTTTTTTAAGCGAGCGTCCCATGCGTCATCTCCTGGAGGTCACTTCTGGCGCCTCTGCACAATGAACCGTTCGCCGGCCTTGTGCTTCTTGCGGGTCTTCCCGCCCCGGGCGAGCTGGCCCCAGGGCGACCGCAGGTGCTGCCTGCCGCCGCCGCTCTTGCTTCGTCCTTCGCCGCCGCCGTTGGGGTGATCGACGGGGTTCATCGCAATGCCGCGCACGGTGGGCCGACGGCCGAGCCAGCGGGAACGACCGGCCTTGGCCAGGACGGCATTCATGTGCTCCGGGTTGCCCACCTGACCGATGGTGGCGTAGCAAGTGGCGTGCACCCTGCGGATCTCCGTGGAGGGCAATCGCAGCTGGCAGTAGCCCTTGTCGAAGCCCATGACCGTCGCGCCGACGCCGGCGCTGCGCACCAGTTGGGCGCCGCGGCCAGGGGTCATCTCGATATTATGGACGACGCTGCCGGGCGGGATCTTGTGGAGCGGAAGGGCGCAGCCCGGGTTGGGCGGCGCATCCTCGCCCGAGACCACCTGGGCGCCGACGGCCAGGCCGTGCGGTGCCAGGATGTACGCCTTCTCGCCATCGGCATACTTGATCAGGGCGATCCGCGCCGAGCGGTTCGGATCGTACTCGATGGCCTCGACGGTGGCGGCCACGCCATGCTTCTTCCTCTTGAAATCGATGATGCGGTAGCGGCGCTTGTGGCCGCCGCCCTTGTGCCGGCAGGTGATCCGGCCGCGGTTGTTGCGCCCGCCGGTCCGCTTCTTGCACTCGGTAAGCGACTTCTCGGGATGGTCCTTCGTGAGCTCCTCGAAGGTCGGGCGCTCCGAAAACCGGAGCGTCGGGGTGATCGGCCTGAAGGTCTTCATTGCCATGGCAGTCTCCTTTCGCTCAAGCGAGCGAGATCTTGTCGCCCTCCCGGAGCGTGACGATGGCCTTCTTCCAACCCGCGGTGCGGCCCATGGCGCCGCGGCGGTGGCGCTTGGCCTTGCCGCGGACGTTCATCGTGTTGACGCGCACCACCTTCTTGTTGAAGATCCTTTCGACCGCGTACTTGATCTCCAGTTTGGTGGCCTTGTCGTCGACCTTGAAAATGTACCGGTTGAACTTCTCGGAGAGGGCGGTGCCCTTCTCCGTGAGCCGGATGGTCTTGATGATCTTGATCGGGTCGCGCATGGGTCATTTCCTTTCGGCGCGCAGGCGCTCGCCGATTCTCTCGAGGGCGGCGGCAGTGACGAGGATCCTGTCGTAGCGAAGGACATCCTCGGTGTTGACCTCGTCGGCGGTCTTGAGCCGGGTGCCGGGCACGTTGCGCGACGCCAGGATCATCTTCGGGTCGCGGCCCGTGTCAACGATCAGCACCGAGCCATCGACATCGTTCTGCTTGAGCCAGCCGAGGAACCCCTTCGTCTTGTGGGACTCCAGCGCCATGCTTTCGACGACCGCGACCTCGCCCGCGCCGATGCGCTCGCTCAGGGCCTTGCGCAGCGCCAGCCGCCGGATGGCCTTGGTGGTCGTCTTGGAGTAGTCGCGGGGCCTGGGGCCAAAAACAACGCCGCCCTTGCGCCACAGCGGCGAACGGACCTGCCCGGACCGCGCGCGGCCGGTGCCCTTCTGGCGCCACGGCTTGGATCCGGTGCCGGCGACCTCGCCTCGCTGCTTGGCGCAGGCGGTACCCGCCCTTCGGTTGGCCCGCATCGCCACCACGACGTCGTGGACGGCGTGGCTGCCCTTCTGGCCGACGATGAGCTCGACCTTGAGGGCGGCCTTTGCGGATTCGGGTGTAAGGACCTTCGCGCTCATGATCACGCCTTGGCTGGTGCGGGCCTCTTCTTGGCCTCGCGGATGACGAGGAACGAACCGTTGGCACCGGGCACGGCGCCGCGGATGACGATCACCTGATCCTCCTCGCGGATTTGCAGTACCCTCAGGTTTGGGGCGGTTATCCGGGTGGCGCCCATGTGCCCGGGCATCTGCTTGTTTTTCCAGATCCGTCCCGGCGTGGAGCGGCAGCCGATGGAGCCGGTCCGCCGATGCATCATGGAGCCGTGCGCCGCGGGCTGGCCCTTCTGGCCAAACCGCCGGACCACGCCCTGGAAGCCCTTGCCCTTGCTGATGCCGATGACGTCCACGAATTGGCCGACCGAGAAGGTGGTCAATGGCACCACGTCGCCGGGCTTGGAGTCGCCGGCCCCGCGGAATTCGCGGATGAAACGTTTGGGGGCCGTGCCCGCCTTCTTGCAGTGTCCGATGGTCGGCTTGGCGGCGCGCGATTCCCTCACGTCCTCGTAGCCGATCTGGACGGACTCATAGCCGTCCTTCTCGGCGGTCTTGACCTGCGTGACGACATTGCTGCCCACGTGCACGACTGTGCACGGATGGCTCACGCCGGATTCATCGAAAATCCGCGTCATGCCCAGTTTCTTGCCCAAGAGTCCCATTGCCATGGCGATGCCCCTAGATCTTGATGGTGATATCGACGCCCGCCGGGAGGTTGAGTTTCTTGAGCTCGTCGATGGTCTTCGCGGTGGGGTCGATGATGTCCAGCATCCGCTTGTGGGTGCGGATCTCGAATTGGTCCATGCTCTTCTTGTCGACGTGCGGGGAACGGTTGACGGTGAATCGCTCGGTCTTGGTGGGCAACGGCACTGGGCCGGCAACGCGGGCGCCGGTGCGCTTGGCCGTCTCGACGATCTCGGAGGTCGAGTGGTCGAGCAGGCGGTGGTCGTAGGCCTTCAAACGGATTCTGACTCGCTGACCTGTCATGGTTCTTTTCCTCTCTGGTCCGTCCGCCCTATTTTCTCTCCAGCACCTGCTGGGTGATCTGTGCCGGGACCTGCTCGAAGTGCGAGGGTTCCATGCTGTAGGCGGCGCGGCCCTTGGACATGGAGCGGATCGACGTCGAGTATCCGAACATCTCCGCGAGCGGCACCTCGGCGTGGACTATGGCGGCGTTGTCCCGGCTAGTCATCTCGCTGATCTTGCCGCGGCGCCTGTTGAGGTCGCCCATGATGTCTCCCTGGAATTCATCGGGGCAGACCACTTCGACGGTCATGATGGGCTCCATCAGCACGGGTTTGGCCTTCCCGATGGCGTCCTTGACGGCGAAAATCGCGGCCATCTTGAACGCCAGTTCGTTGGAGTCCACGTCGTGGTAGGAACCGTCGAGGATGTTGACGTGGACGTCGATGATCGGGTAGCCGCCCAGCACGCCGGTCTGGAGGGCCTCGTCGATGCCTTTCCGGCAGGCGGGGATATACTCCTTCGGGATGTTGCCGCCGACGACCTTGTTTTCGATCTCGCACCCCTTGCCGCGCTCGAGGGGCGTGACGTCCAAGATGACGTGCCCGTATTGGCCGCGGCCACCGGACTGCTTGATGAGTTTGCCCTCGCCCTTGGCCGAGGTCAGGATGGCCTCGCGATAGGCGATCTGGGGCGCGCCGGCATTCGTCTCGACCTTGAACTCGCGGCGCATCCGATCCTGGATGATCTCGAGGTGGAGTTCGCCCATGCCGGCGATGATGGTCTGGCCGGTTTCCTCGTTGGTGGTCACCACGAAGGTGGGGTCCTCCTCGGAGAGCCGGCTCAGCGCCTCGCCCATCTTCTCGCGGTCGGCCTTGGTCTTGGGCTCGACGGCCATGCTGATGACGGGCTCGGGGAACGAGGGCGGCTCGAGGAGCAGCGGGTGGTCCTCGTCGCAGAATGTATCGCCGGTCTTGATGTCCTTGAGACCGACGGTGGCGGCAATATCCCCGGAAAACACCTGGTCCAGTTCCTCGCGCTTGTCGGCGTGCATCTGCAGCAGGCGGCTGATGCGCTCGCGGCGGCCGGTGCGGGGGTTGAGGATGGTGTCGCCCTTCTTGATGGTGCCGCTGTAAACGCGGAAGTAGACCAGCTTTCCGACGAACGGATCGGCCCAGAGTTTGAAGGCCAGGGCGCAGAAATCGCCGGAGTCGGTGGTCTCGCGGATGATGCTGGACCCGTCGTGCATGTCGTGGCCCTTGGTGGCCGGGATGTCCAGCGGGTTAGGCAGGTAATCGATGACGGCGTCGACGAGGTACTGCACGCCCTTATTCTTGAAGGCGCTGCCCCCGACGACGGGCACGAACTTGTTGGCGATGGTGGCGCGGCGGATCGCGGCCTTGAGCTGCTCGATGGTGGGCTTCTTCTCCTCGAGATAGAGTTCGGCGATGTGGTCATCGACATTGGCGACCGCATCGACGAGTTCCTGGAGCGCCCGCTCGGCGATGTCCTTCTCGCCGCCCTCCAGCTCGCGGACCGTGTAGGTGGAGCCGAGCTGGTCGCTGTCGCTGTAGATGATGGTGCGCTGGTTGACGACGTCGATCTGGCCCTTGAGGTTATCCTCGGCGCCGAGGGGCAAAAGGATCGGCCACGCGTTGGCGGAGAGCTTCTTGCGCATGTCATCGACGGCGCGCGCGAAGTTGGCGCCGACGCGGTCCATCTTGTTGACGAACGCGATGCGGGGAACGTTGTATTTGCTCGCCTGGCGCCAGACGGTCTCCGACTGGGGCTGTACGCCCGCGACGCCGCAGAATACGGCGATGGCGCCATCGAGGACGCGGAGCGAGCGCTCGACCTCGGCCGTGAAGTCGACGTGCCCCGGGGTATCGATGATGTTGACGCGGTGCGGGATGCCCTCGAACTGCTTGAAGATCCCCTCCTCGGGGCGCTGCGTCCAGAAGCACGTCGTGGCCGCCGAGGTGATCGTGATGCCGCGCTCGCGCTCCTGCTCCATCCAGTCGGTGACGGTGCCACCCTCATGGACCTCACCCATCTTGTGGATGACGCCGGTGTAGAAAAGGATCCGTTCCGTCAGCGTAGTCTTGCCGGCATCTATGTGGGCAGCGATACCGATGTTGCGGGTGCGCTCGAGGGGCATGCGGCGATTGGGCGCATTCCGCGCCTTGTCGATCGCCAGCCTGTTTTCCTCCGCCGTTGCCATAGTGCTCATCCGTGCCGTTCCCTAGATTTTTCTCTTCCGCCCTCCGCCGGATCACCAGCGGAAATGCGCGAAGGCCTTGTTGGCCTGCGCCATCTTGTGGACATCGTCGCGTTTCTTGACCGCGCCGCCCTGCCCGCTGGCCGCGTCGCGCAATTCGTTGGCGAGGGCGCGGGCCATGGGCACGCCCTTGCGCTTCTGTGCAAACATCACGATCCATCGGATGGCCAGCGACGTCTGGCGCTCGATGGGCACCTCGCTCGGCACCTGGTAGGTGGCGCCGCCAACGCGACGGGCGCGGACTTCAACGCGGGGCTTAATGGTTTCGATGGCCCTGCGGAATACGACCAGGGGGTCGCCCTCGGCGCCTTCATGTCCCTTGTTGGCCATATCGATCGCCTGATAGACGATCCGCTCGGCCACGGACTTCTTGCCGCACCGCATCACGGTGCTGATCAAACGGGCGACGAGGAGATCGCCGTACCTGTGGTCCGGCATCGATTCGCGCTTCTCAGCTTTCCTGCGCCTTGCCATGGTGTTGCGCCCTCCGGGAAATCCCTATTCCTTATTTCTTCTTGGCATCGCCGCCGCCGGCCTCTTTGGGCCGTTTCACGCCGTACTTGCTGCGGGAGCGATTGCGGTTGACCTTGTTCGTATTGCTGGGGCCCGCCGCGCCGAGTGAGTCGAGCGTGCCGCGGACAATGTGGTATCGGACGCCGGGAAGGTCTTTGACGCGGCCGCCACGGACCAGGACGATCGAGTGCTCCTGGAGATTGTGCCCCTCGCCGGGGATATAGGCGATCACCTCGTAGCCATTGGTGAGCCTCACCTTCGCGACTTTGCGGAGGGCTGAGTTCGGCTTCTTCGGCGTGCGGGTCATCACCTGCACGCAGACGCCGCGCCGAAACGGGCAGTTCGTGAGCGCCGGCGACTTGCTCTTGGCTTGAGCCGCCCTGCGCCCCTTCCTCACCAACTGATTGATCGTCGGCACAAATGATCTCCAATCCTTCTCCGGGGACCCCCTCTGGGCGACGACGCGTCACCCGAGGAAACCTTCGGTGTTTTACTCGCCCCCTGCGCCCTCTGGCACCAGGGTCAAAACCACCTGCCCGCGCGCCAGCGATTGCCGCCCGCAAAGCAGAAGGAAGGGCGAATATAGTGAAAGGGTTTTCGGTGGCAACAAAAAACTTTGGCATTCAGAAAATTTTCTTCGGATCCGCAGACGCGAATGGCCCGCAGGGTGAAACTGGCCCACGCGTTGGCACGGGCCGGTTTGGGGCTGACGTGCACCCGATCACTCTTCGGCCTGATCATCGCCGCACCCCAAAAGACTCACAACTCATTCGTGTTCAGCATATTGGCAATTCTTCTCAAGTTTGTCGTCATGCCCATCGTTGGGGGCACCACCGGGGAAGAACGGGAGGTAGGAGCGCGCTTGCGCGCGATTCGCGCATGGGATCGCCTGCGAGCAGGCTCCTGCTGCCCGGCATCTGAATTCTCGAGTCAGCGCCGCCCCTGGCGCGCGAGGGTGGCGCTAGCCTGCATATTTCACGCTTCCGCGTGAAACATGCAGGCTCAAAGGAAA